>QWCF01000439.1_pt1 | contig 20060 bp, 19 predicted proteins | sample 1972521 | NCBI WGS metagenome assembly QWCF01 (sample SAMN09866715, study PRJNA288562) | Human oral metagenome isolate term4_saliva, whole genome shotgun sequencing...
TGAGCTGGCTTTCACAGGTGCTTCCGCAGGCGTTGAATCTGTTCGCCGTGATTCTGGGAGCGGCTGCATATTTATACTCCCGCAAGGTGGCTTTTCCGCAGTTTTTTGCGAGCAGCATCGTGCGTTTTCTGGCGTTCTGTGTGCTCGGCTGGATTCTCGCCCAACTTCCACACAGCGCCTTTGCGGATCAGGCTTTTTCCGGGTGGAAAGACTTCCCCATCCGTTTCGATATGCTTCTGCCCCTAGCTGTGCTGACCCTGCTGAGCATCGGGCTAGTATATATGCCGTTTTGGGTGCAGCTTGCCGTGACCGTGCTCGCCAGCCCCGCCGTGCCGTTCACTTACGAGCGGCTGAGCGTGGGCGGGTGGACTGCCGACGACTGGTTGCATCGTACAATTCCGGCAATCGTGAACGAAAGCGCGGGAACCATGTTTCAGGATGGGTTCAAACTCATTTGGCTTATGGGCTTGGGCATGGTGCTGTGGCGAGGGTACGAAAAACTCGGCGCACGCCTGGGCACACCGGTGGCGCTGGGTTCTCTTGCTATGAGCATCTACCTGTGGGTGTATCCGCATGCCCAACTGGGACCGCTCACGTGGCCGATCGTACTCACCATCATAGGCGTGATGGGAACCATCTGCACCTGGGGCGAACTTGCGCGGCTCAGTGCCGGAAAAGGCGTGCTGGAACCGTTCGCGCGGCTGGGTCGAATGTCGCTGAGCGCATCCATTGTGATGCTGGGGCTGGCATTCTACGGTGGCGGGCGGCTCGTGACGATGGTCGCCGGTGAAGGTTATCGCGCCCCGCAGCAGGGGAGCGTCTATAGTTATGCGCTCTGGTTCGGGTTCCTGCTTGTATGGTGGGTGCTGGCGATGATGCTGTGCACCCTGTGGGAGAAAATTCAGCAGCGCGGCCCCCTCGAAATGGCGCTCGCCCTCATGAGCGGGCGGGGTTAGGGTCTGGACTCGGTGGCTACAGTCCCGAAGATCTCGTCCTCGCATCGCAGCGCGGACAGGCCCGAAAGACACTCGCTGCCTCGACGATAAAAAATGAGGTAAGGGTGAACCAACATGCTAAGGATCTGGCAGAGCAATACGGCACTAAGTGTAATGGTGGTCATCAGTTTGGTGGGTCGCTGGAGCCAAGCCGACCTCGCCGAATGTATCAACGTGTCACGGCAGACGATCGTCTCACTAGAGAACGGTCGATACGAGCCGACGCTGAAGACCGCCATGCGGTTATCGGCAGTGTTCGATGCACCGATCGAGGAGAAGATCTTCAGCTCAGACCCCGACGACCTCAGCTTCGTTCGCGCAGACTGACCACACGCGCCCTTGACCTACAAGACGCCGAACGCCTCGATTCATCTGGATGGACCCCCATACAGCGAGGCCGCTACGAGCACATCGTTACCCTCCGCCCAGGGCGATGACGAGCGTTGCTGCTGCCAGCAGGAGGCTGGTCGGTGCCATCGTCCAGCGTTCGGCGGGGCTGCGCGAGATCGCGTTGAGCGCGCAGGGCCGCCAACCCCGCGTATACCAGCACCGACGCCGCACTGGCGACGCGGAGCCCGCGCGTCAGAACGCGGTGCTGGCCGCCCCACCCGAAATGACCTAAGGGGAGGCCCGACGCGGCGAGGATCTGCATGATGGCGAGCGCCGCCAGCAGCGCGAGCGCGACGACAAGAGCGATGGCGGTCATGCGGTTTCCTCTCGCCGAGCCTCTGCATTGCGAGCACATGCGCGCGGATTCCGCGGTCCAGGGTTGACCGCCGTCTTGCTCCTGTACCGCTTGACTAGGTGCCGGGCATCGACAGTCAGAGGCGGAGTCGCGGTATCCATCATTCGCTCCTCAGATCGTGGGCTATGCTCGGTCGAGTACGTGCTGGTAGGGCTCTTCCTGGTCACGGTCACTCCTGAGAGTTCTTGGTCGACTCGGCGAGTCCGAGCAGCTGGCGTGTCTCGCGCAGCCACTCCCGTTCGGCCTCGGCATGGACCAAGCCATTGCGCAGGGTCGCCGTCTGCAGCAGCCCCATCAGGTCATCGGACCTGATCGTGATCGAGGATAACGTGGTCAACGCCTCGTTCATCTGACGCTCCCGCTCATCGAGCATCCTCTCCACCCCTTCCCGGCCGATCAGGGCGGCAAAGAACAGCCGGGCGAGGAACGGCTCCTTGGGAAGGTCCTCCTCCACCGGAGACGACAGCCAGTCCGTCAGCTCCGCGCGCCCGGCGTCGGTCAGGGAGTGCACCTTGCGGTCGGGCTTGCCGTCCTGTCGCACCACTTCTGTCGTGATCGCCCCCGCCCCGCTCAGCCGATCCAGCGTCCGATAGATCTGCGACCGGTCGGCGTGCCAGAAGTGCGCTACCGAACTTGCGAACGCACGTGCCAACCCGCCGTAGTGTGGGTCGCGGTCTTGAGTCAGGGCACGCGAGGATTGGAGTTGGCGGTGACGTTCTTCGACAGTACGGTCGGTGGCATCGCGCTGCATCTGCTCGATGGCACGGGACTGCTTGATGCGTCGAAGTGGGGTGCGTGGTTGTGGTCGCACTTGTGGATGGAGGCTGCTGACGGGGTGCTGCATCAGGAGTGTGGCTGGATGCGCGAACCAATCATAGGGTCTCGTCCTTGCAGTGAAAAGGATGCTGCGTTTGAGTTTGGATCAGTTTCCTCGGGATCCGCAGTGGGTTCCGGGGTGGATGGCGGTCAAGGCGGCTGCTTATCACAAGGAGGCGGAGAAGTGGGAGCGTCGGGCTAGGAAGAAAGCCGAGAAGGCTGAGGCTGCGGGGGGGGGGCAGCTGTATGTGACTGGGCGCATCAAAGATATGATGATTGTGAGGGGGAAGAACTATTTCCCGAACGATGTTGAGAAGTCTTTGCGAAGGGACTTGCCAATCCTGCGTGGGCGGCGGTTGGTCGTGTTCCAAAATACGGAGGACCTTATCTATTGCTTCGTGGAGGAGGTGATTGAGATAGGCGATAGCACGGGTGTTCCAGGTCTTGCTCGGGACAGTGATGATGAGGTTGGCAGCATGTTGCGATCCGGAATCGCGCGTAGCGTGGCGCAAAAATATGGTTTGTATGTTGCTGATATGCGGGTGGTTCCGGCGGGCAGCTTGCCGACGACTGTCTCTGGAAAGATTGTCCGGACAGGTTTGGAGGACCTAATCAGTCGGTTAGACGTTGGAGAGAACGACGAGTGAGTTGATGGTATATGGGAACTGCAGTAGAGTCCGGTAGTCGCGAAATTACAGATTTAAGGGATAGCCGCGTTCTGGCGCTTGTGCTCGTCTGCACGGTGAGTTTCATGAACGTCCTGGATATCACGGTGGTGTCGGTGGCACTGGGTGATATCGGGCAGAGTCTTGGTGGGTCGCAGAGTGAGTTGCAGTGGGTAGTGGACGCTTACACGCTGCCGTTGGGAGCGTTGCTGATGTCAGCGGCGACTTTGAGCGGAAGTCTGGGGCGGCTGCGATTGTTCCGATGGGGGCTGGTTCTGTTCACGGTGGGGTCGGCCGTGTGCGCGTTGGCCCCTTCGATGGTCGTACTCAACGTTTTCCGGGCTCTTCAGGCGGTCGGTGGGGCGATCTTCTTGGGCGTCGGTGTGCCGATGATCTCTGATCGCTACGCCGCCGGACGCGAGCGGGCACGAGCTACCGGGATTTACGGGCTCATCTCAGGGGTGGCTATCGCAGTGGGGCCACTGGCAGGCGGCGGTCTGGTCCTAGTCGCCGGGTGGCGTTCTATCTTTTGGATCAACGTCCCTGTGGGGGTGGTGTCCTGGCTGGCGTCGTGGTATGTGAAGGATCACGGCGCGGATCGCAGAGGTTCAGACATGGACTGGCCCGGAACGCTGCTGGCAGTCCTTGCCACAGGGGGCGTGACGGTCGTCCTGCTGGAGGGGTCGGCATGGGGGTGGACCAGTGCGCGCACACTTGGTGGCGTTGCCGTCGGACTGGCCGCGATGGGTTTGTTCATGGCCGTCGAGCGGCGCTCGGACTCACCTATGGTTCCGGGACGCCTACTGACTGACCGGCTCTATGTGGTGAGTATCCTGACCGGCTTTGCCGTCCAGGCTGGTCTGGTGGGGCAGATGCCCTGGCTGTCGCTGTATGCGCAGAATATCTACCTGTTGTCACCCCTGCAGGCCGGACTCTGCTTCCTCCCGTTCAGTCTCTGTGCCATCGCGGGGGCGTGGCTGTTTCGCGCTGGGCGCCGTCGGCCAGGCTGCTGGGGATCCTTGTCGTCGGGTGTGCGGCGCTGATGTCATGGGTACTGTTGTACGGCTCATCGACCTGGGTGGCGCTCCTGCCGGGTCTGATCCTGGCAGGCATTGCGGTTGGCGCTGCCGGGACCGTAGTCAACGAGCTGGCGGTTGCCTCCTTCGAGGGTGATGATGCAGGTGCGGCCTCTGGGCTGTCCGCTGCGATGAGGCAGATCGGTGTGGTACTCGGCGTGGCTGTCTCCGGCGTGGGGTTCGGTGGCGCGAGTGAGCACGTGGTGCGTGATCAGTGGCCGGTGGGTGCGCAGGAGCTTGTCAGCAGCGTGCGCTCAGGACAGGGACTGCGTACGACGGCTAGTGCTCCCGGTGCCGGGCGCAGCCTTCTTGCCGACGTCGTGCACCGTGCCACCGACTGGGGGATGGTGACCAGTTTCGCGATCGGGCTGTTCATCATGCTAATGGTGCTGGTTACCGGTGTCCTGTGGCTACGACGAGGAGGCGTCAACATGCCGACTCCGGGGAAGAAAAACTCCCCCGGTCCGAGAAACACCGCGCACCCCGCACACTAAGCGTCATGAGTCAGGCGTTTTCGCCTCACAGCCCTAGAATGCTCGGCTTCGGCGTGCCTTCTTGGGCTTCTTCAGTAGGTCGGCATGGGGAAGTTCACATACCAGGCCTGGCGCTGCCCCGGCAGAACACCAGAATTGGAGCACGATTCCGGGGACATGAATTTTCATATCCCCGAACTCGGTATTCCGCGAGATTAAATTAAGTCACAAGGACGACCCTCATAGAAATCTGCTTTCCCAAGACTTCAGCCACAACCGCCAAAGCTGTAAATGCATGACAACTTTGATAGGACATGACGGATTATCTTAGCAGGTTGATCACATCCTTGCGTGAGGCTGAGATTCACGTTCACGGCAACAAAGGGCTTGTGAGTTTTCCTTGCAGGCGAAACATCAACGACGCCTGCTTCTGGGCAACCAATGACACATGGAATGTAGGCTATTCACGCTGGCTCACGGATCCAATAGCAATTCTCACCACTCCTGATCGTGATGTCTCACTGCGCTGGCTGATTTGCTGCATCGGCAACCTGTATCGCAGGAAGCAGAATGATTCTACCTCCTCCCTCTCCGAATCATTTCCGGATTCGTGAACGGATGGAAAGTTCCCGAACCCAGCAACGGATAGGCGCGTAACGGACTACTGTCGGATAGTGCGGGCGTATTCCTCCATCACGACGCCGGATTCAAAGCTTCGACAACTCACCAGATCAAAGTTCTGTATGACGGTACCAGCATTGCCGAACAGTCGGACACCATCACCAAGGACGACGGGATTGCGTTTGAGAATGAGGTGGTCGATCTCGGGCAGCAGCTCTCCTGCAAGATTTCCACCACCGCAGAGATAGATCGCAAGCCCCTCTTGCTGCTTCAGCTCACGCACAGTCGCGAGCGCGTCAGCGGTGAATGTCACGCCAGCTGGCGGGGCTGTCTCCGAGCGTGTTGCGACAAACTCGCTCAGGTGCGCATAGGGTCGTTCAATATCGGCCGCCCGCGCAATGTCATAACTTGCTCGCCCTTGAATGACCGTGTCGAAGCGATTACCCGGCGGATGCATATCGAGCGCCGCGAGTACATGGGCGGGGAGTGCATCGGCGAAGTCACTCAAGTAGACAGCCATGTGATCCCCTTCAACGGGGAAAGCGTCGTAACTGCCGTCCGGTGCGGCGATGTAGCCATCGATAGACACGGCGACGTAGTAAACCAGTTCACGCATCATATCTCCAATCACTACTTTTGTCGTGGTTAACATGACTTTACCACGATATCAGTAGTACATGCGATAGCATGATCACATGGTCCGTAATGCTGAACGACGCACACTGCTCGCCGACGCTGCTGTACGAGTACTCGCTCAACAAGGCTCACGCGGTCTGACGCATCGGGCGATCGACGCCGAGGCGAAAGCACCCAGAGGTACCGCTTCGAACTACTTTGCCTCGCGTGATGAAATCATTGATGCGATCCTGCTCCGCATCAGTGAACGTCTGCAGCCGGACCCCGACATCCACGCTGACCTTGCCCAGCGACCTCCCGGCGTTGAGCTATTCACCGAGTACTTGCGTGACATTGTCCACCGGCTGACAGACAACCGTGATGCTGCGATAGCGCTCTTCGAGCTGCGGCTCGAAGCCACCCGCCGCCCGCGCGTCGCGGAGGCGCTCACCACCTGGCGGCGAGCAGGGCTTCAAGCCGATATCGAGTTCAACGAGAAGATGGGCCTACCCGGTCGGCCTGCGGACATCACGCTTTTCCACTACGCCCTCGACGGACTGCTTCTTGATCATCTCACCGTTCCCGTGGATGAAACTGTTAATCCTGACGAGGTGGTGAGCGTGCTCGCCCACCGACTTCTCGGCAGCTGACGCAACCCATCACTTTTTAAAGTCGCCAACACACTGGGTTCTCCCCAAACCCTCCAGTTCAATCCTGCTCTGCCGAGTAGACGCGGTCTACCGACGACAGATCAAACTGCTGCATTTGACGTCGTCGCCCAGAGCATGCTTGTCACGCAGATACTCCAGCGTCGGAACGAGGTTCTCAGTGGGGCCACTGCGTGCTGTGCATAGGCGCTCGCCCTCATGAGCGGGCGGGGGTAGTCCAGCGAAGTGACGAATATGCTGGCACACACTGTTTCTCTTCGATACTCTGGTGCCTACTGAAGAGCACATGAGAGAGGAATAAGTCCGTGACGTACTTTGCGTACAGGGTGGTGGGGAAGACTGAATATAACGGATTTGATGTCCCCCAGACTCCGCAGTCTTTCGCCGACGATACCGAGCAGCGCCTCACCGATCCCGACTTTTTGGAGGGTGACAAGCGCTTCGCCCTCGTGGTGTGGGCTCTGCCTGAAGGCGTGAACCATGTTGATGACGTTCCCCAGGATTCGGTGGCGCACGGCAACTATATACAGTGTGCCGGTTCCACGCATGCGATGACGGTGGAAATTAGGGTGACTGCCGAAGATGGCTCGTACGAACAGTACACGGTGGCCCGCAAACCTGTGACCGACCCCGATGCGTGGACAACCATCACATGGGTTGGTAACCGTATGCCCGTTCAGGTGCACCCCGAAGAGGTTTTCACGGGTGAGCAGGCGGCGCCTATCTTCCGCGCCTACATTGAGGACGGCGTAATTCCGCCGCGCGAACTGCTGCGTACATTGGATATTTAGATGTTTGGTGAGGCCCAGTGGGGGGACCCGAGCAGAAGGTATATACAGCAAACCCCCTGAAGATTACTCTCAGGGGGTTTAGGGTTGGTCGGGATGACAGGATTTGAACCTGCGACCTCGTCGTCCCGAACGACGCGCGCTACCAAGCTGCGCCACATCCCGGTGTTAACCTGTCGGACAACCCGCAGGCAACTCATCAATAATAGCCGAAGAACCCGGGGAAAGCAACACGAATGAGCCCTCTCAAAAAACCTGTAAACCCTGAGTTTCCAGGGGAATAAGCGCGGTGTCTTGTGCGTGTGCTTCCACATCCTGCGTGACACAGCATAGACGTGGAAGCATACGCACCACCGGAGAGAAACGCTCAACGTTTCCCGCAGCGGCCATACAAGATTACTCGCTTAGATCTTGGCGAAGCGGAACACAAACGCGGCAGTCGCTTCACGAGTAACGGGCTCGTGCGGGCGGAAGGTGCCGTCGGGCCAACCGGTTGTGATCTTCTGTGCCTTAAACCATGCGATTTCACGGTAGAACGGGCTCTTCGAGGTCACATCCGTAAAGGGGTCCTGAGTCGGTGCCGCATCGTCGTTCATATTGGCGGCACGGTAGAAGAACGCCGCCAGAGCCTCACGAGTAACGGAATCGTGCGGGCGGAAGGTGCCATCCGACCAGCCGGTCGTGATGTGCTGCTGGTGCATCCACACGATCTCCTTGTAGAAGGGATCGCTCGGAGCAACGTCGGTAAACGGCGACTGCTTGGGCAGAACAACATCGGGTGAGCCAGCCATACGGTAGAAGTATGCGGCAATTGCGGCGCGCTCAATATTCTGGGACGGGCGGAAAGTGCCATCGGGCCAACCCGTCGAAATACCGGTCTGTCCCAGCCAGGTGATCTCCTGATAGAACATGTGGGTCTGGGGAACGTCCTTGAAGACTACCGCCGCTGGTTTTTCGCTCGGCGCGGGTGCGGGAGCCTCCGGAGACGGGCCGTCACTCGGAGCCGGTGCGACTACAGGCGCCGCAGGAGTCGGATCTACCGAGAGTCCGGGGTTCGCCTCAGCCGCTGGTGCGCTGGGGGCTGCGGATGCGCTCGGCGCAGGATCCGCCGCCTTCGCAGTCTCCGCAAAAGCAGGCTGAGCGGCAAAGGTCAGGCCAAGAGCAAGAGTGAGTGCAGAAGCGGTGCCCTGAGCCAGAAACTTCCTCGCATCATTGCGTGACATATTTTCCTCCATGAGGTTATAAGGGTTTAAGTGAATGAGTATCTGCACGCTCTACGAAGCGGCAAGACACCTTTATCATCCACAAAAAACTTTGCCGTGTCTACTCAGGCGGTTACAGCTAAGAACTATGACGTTTAGGGCTCTCATGCACGTATCACAATAGATAAACGTGCACATAAGAGTTTAGGTGCTGGGGGAGCCTGATTCCTGCCGCGCATCCTCCCACGAGGTGTACATTGCGGCAAACTCGCCACCGGCGGCAATCAGCTCCTGCGGTGAACCATCCTCAACAATAGACCCCGCAGAAACAACCAGCACCCGGTCCGCACTCAGCACGGTCGAAAGACGATGCGCAATCACCACGGCGGTACGCCCCGCCAGCAGGGCATTGAGCGCCCGCTGTACCGCCCGCTCGCTGGGGATATCCAAGGATGCGGTGGCCTCATCCAAAATCAGTACCCGCGGATTCGCCAAGAAAACGCGGGCAAAAGACACAAGCTGCCGCTGCCCGGTCGACAGGTTCACCCCGCCGCGCCCGAGCATCGTGCCGTACCCCTGCGGGAGGGTCTGAATAAACTCATCCGCGCCGACAGCTTGCGCCGCCTGGTGCACCTGGTCGTCGGTCGCCTGCGGGTTGCCCAAACGAATGTTCTCGGCAAGCGAGGTTGAGAACAGAAAAACTTCCTGGGTGAGCATGACGATGTTTCGGCGCAACTCCTGATCGGTTAGGGAACGCACATCCACGCCGTCGAGAAGCACCCTGCCGGTATCAACGTCATAGAAACGGGCAATTAATTTGGCAATCGTAGACTTCCCGGCACCGGTTTCACCCACGAGCGCCACCGTCTGCCCCGGCGTAATCCTCAGCGACGTAGGCATGAGCGCGTGCTGACCCGCAGTGTAACCGAATGCGGCATCCTCAAGAACAATCTCACCCAGCGGGGCTGCCTCTGCCGAACTCTCGGTGCCCACCGGCGTGGCGGGGGACTGCGGCAGGCTTACCGGATGCTGCGGGTCTTGAATCTGCGGTTTCTCGGCTAAGAACCCGGAAACCTTCTCCAACGCCGAAAACGCCGACTGGAGTACGTTATAAAACTCGGAGAGCGTCATAATCGGCTCAAACACCCGGTTTGCATAAATAATGAGCGCAAGCAGGGTGCCCACCTGCATGGTGCCGCCGAGCACCGCATACCCACCAATCACAAGCGCCGACGCCACAAAAATATTGCCCAGCAGAATCAGCACGGGGGAGTAGATGCCGAACAGCTTGATGGAATCCATGACCGCAACCCGGTACCGCTCGGCGTTGCGTGCGTACGATGCGCGCGCATCCGCCTCTGCACCGAAACCCTTGATGGCTCGAATACCGGTGTAGGTTTCAACAAAACGGCTTGTCAGCTGGGCAGATTCGTTACGCATGGCACGGAATGCGGTCTCTGAGCGGGTGCGGAACCAGCGGGTTATCAGCCAGATGGGAACCGTCATAGCCACCAGAAGCAGCCCGATGCGCCAATCCAACAGGAAAATGGCGATTACCGAGAACGCAATCCCCAGCAGGGTTGTGGCAAGCTGACTGATACCACTGTCTAAGAAGGTGCGGATCGTATCAATATCGCTTGTCAGCCGCGAAATTACGCGGCCCGACGTATATGACTCGTGGAACGAGACGCTCAGCGACTGCGAATGCTGGAACACGCGCGTGCGCAGACTCAACAGCACACCCAGCGAAACCCTCACCGTATACACCACATTCACCCAGGTCAGGGTGCCGTTAGCGAGCACGGTCGCCCCAAAAAGCACTACGAAGAATATAAGCGGGGCACTGTCGCCGCGGGTGAGCGGTTCAATCGCGGTATCGAGCACGCGCGCAATCAACCAGGGCTGCACGGCGGATGCGATCGCCCCAAGTATTACCGCCGCCACCGAAATCGCCAGGGACAGCCGATGCGGGCGCAAAATCTCGCGCAGTAGACGGTACGAACGTTTCCGAGCCTGCCGCCGTTCTTCGGGGGTCAGGTTCGTGCGTTCGTCGGAATTCGGCACGAGACGCTTGGGCATTAATCCTCGTCCTGCACACTCATCAGGCGGCGGTACTGCGGCAGCTTCATAAGCTCGGTGTGGGTGCCTTGAGCGGTAATACGGCCACCCTCCAACAGCAGCACCCGGTCGGCAAGGGCCACCGTTGAAGGACGATGCGCGGTCAGCAAGGTGGTAGCCCCGCCCAGTCCTTCGTGGCCAGTGCGCAGCGCCTCAATAATCTTCTCTTCCGTATGAACGTCCAGCGCCGAGAACGGATCATCAAGCAGCAGCACGCTCGGGCGAACCGCCAGGGCACGCGCCAAAGAAAGCCGCTGCCGCTGACCGCCCGAGAGGCTCAACCCCTCTTCGCCAATAATGGTATTGACCCCTTCAGGAAGGTCGTCCACGAAATCGCAGGCCGCGATCGTGAGGGCGGCGCGCACACGCTGATCCGCCTCCTCAGAAGAGCTAAGATCGTGCACCCCTAACAGGATATTCTCACGCACCGACCCCGAGAACAGCACGGCTTCCTCAAAAACAGAGGCCATTTGCGCGCGTACCTCGGGCAGCGGCATATCGGCGGCATCGCGACCGCCCAGCAGAATTTTTCCCGAAGAGGGCTCATAGAACCGCGGAATCAGGTTGAGAATTGTCGATTTTCCGCTGCCGGTAGCCCCCACGAGCGCCAAAATCTCGCCTGCAAAAGCCTTAAACGTAATATCGTGAAGTACCGACGGAGTTTTGGAGGTTGCAGCCTCCTGCTGCGCACGCGCAAACTCGCGTTCCTGCTCCGTAGGCTCGGGGCTTGGATCCTGCATATCAGCCTGTAACTCCGGGAACGCCGCGGGATCGGGGTCTGCCTCTTGTGCGGAACCGGCACTGTCCTGGTGATCCTGCGAACCCTTGGCAAAACCTAGAATCTTCGCCAGAAAACCGCCTAAACCGCTCTGCTCGGCGTGATCCGTTGAAGCCCCATCCTGCCCGGAATGCTCCTCAGGAACCTTAGCCGTGCGCGCTTGATTCTCAGCGGAATCTATGTGTGCGCGAGCTTCTGAACCAGAGTCAGAATCTACAGCGCTTGCCTGCTCGGCATAGCTAAAGCTCACCGCCTCACACGCCACAGAAATTGCGCCACCCGAAGGATAAGCCACGGTCTCCCCCTCAACTAGTCGTACCTGTTCATCGCCGGGATCCGACATCACCTCAACGTGACGCTCAAACGCCACCCGGTAGTTCAAATATGATGCCATCAGCGCGGTCGAACGGAGCACATGCCCCAACACCACCGTCAGCACCGCAAAATAGGCGGTCATCGCACCCAAAGAAAGACTACCCGATGCCACCTGCGGCGCGCCCACCAGCAGGGCGAGCATCGTCACCGCCCCCACAATCACGCGCTGATAAAATCCCACGCGCGCCACCAACATGGCACGGCGATGCTCCACCTCATTCAAATGTTCGGCATCGCGGGTGTACTCGGTAATCTGCTCGGGGGAGCGACCCAGCGCTTTCACCACCCGAATACCGCGCACAGACTCCTCAATGCGGGTCGAAAGATCGCTGGTGAGCCGCTGAATCTCGCGGGTATAAGCCTCATATTTGCGCACATAGCTGATGAGTGACAGCACCAGCACCGGAATAGCCACCACAAAAATAACCGCAAGCGGGGCGGACGCGGTCACCATAAAATACCCGCCCGTTACGAACATGACCACAACCGAGGTCATCTGCACCAGCGCAAACGAAAGCCACCGGCGAATCGTACCCAAATCACCCATGGAACGGGTGAGCAGCTGCCCAGAAGACCACCGGTCAAGAACGCTCAGCGGCGCCCGCAAAATCCGGTCAAAAAAGTTCATGCGCATGCGGATTTCAAGCGTGGAGGTAGGATCCACGATCAGCCACCGCCGCCAATACGCCAACGATGCGTTCCCCGCGCCGATCAAAAGTACTAGTCCGCCGCCAATCCAGACGCCCGCCTCGGTTGTATTCTGCACAAGCTCATCGACAATGAACCGAAGCATCTGCGGAATAGAAATTTCGAGAATCGCCGCACCAATAGCGACCAGCATGCCGATAGCCCAGCGCCACCGAATCGGGGCAATATACGGCAGGAACTTGAGGGGCGCGCGCTCGCCCGCATCATAGTTCACGGGTGCGGGAATAGGTTCCGGGGCGGTTTCCAGGAAGGGATTGCGTCGTCGAGAAGTTCCGGGGGCGTGTGTGCGGGTCGTGCTCGATTCCTCCTGCTTAGATGCGGTTTAACGTTCTTACATGGTGTGAGCGTTACTGATTTTAATTATAGAGGGGCACCCCGAATGCACCCGCTACGGTTCTGCCCTGAGCGTCCCGTTCTTATCGGTGAGCTTAACCCCGTTTCCTCTTCCCCTAACCCGCGAGCAGATAGTATTTTGACGCGCAGATAGCGGATTGTTATCTTCTCGCCGAAATACTATCTGCTCGCGAGAGGTCGCACGGTTGTAGGCTAGGCGTAATAGGTGTTCAGATGCGCCAGGTAGTCATCCGCGCTGTCTGCCACCTGCTGGGCAGCGGCTTCATCGTAGCTCTCATAGGTGTCGATGGTGTGGAACGCGAAGAGAGGCTGATAATCGGCGCTGATATAGTTGGCCGTCAGCTCGAAGGGACGCAGGGTTTCAGTGACGGTGTACCCGACGGAGCCTTCCGCACTGTACTCTGGGGCGGGACAGTCCCAGGATTGCGGCTGCTTCGCTGGTCGTTAAAATTTTTGGGCTGAACTGCACGGAAACAACATGGTGAGCAAGAATCGCTCGAAATTATGCACGAACAAAGTCGGCAACGGGTTCGGGGGCTTGAACCTTTTGCCCATTCGGCAGAGTCCCCTGAACTGTGAGACTTTGGACGAACTCTTTTGATAACGGGATAATCTGTTCTTGCAGAGGCTCAGCCGCAAAAGTTTGAGTGTGCTGGACCTCCTAACTTATATATACTTTGGGATGTCTCCCTAGTTTATAGTATTTTCCGTTTGCAAACGAAAGTTGTAATACTAAGAGATGTCGTGCAGTGTGGCATATTAAGTGGAAGCAGATAGGTAATGCAGACTAGCCCTCTATATTTTTATGAGTGGTTGATATTTTTAGGTGTGTAGAGATGAGTGGTATGCATGTGGGTGTGCCATATTACTGTGGCACACCCACATGATTTTACTTTATTTCATCTTGGATGCTAATAGTGCGTATGCCAAGATGATAGTAATGATTTCTATCATTTAAATCACCTCCTCTTTATGTATATTTATATATTTGATCCTAGAGGCAGATATAGTAAAGACAAAATATCCTAGTTATAAACTGCCACCATTTTGTAAGGTATTTTTAATAACTTACATGAAACCATTATAGTATAGAAAAAAATCAAAACAGATTTTGGAAATATCTCTCACGAATTGAATAGTAAAAGTCAAATAAAAATCTATTCAAGAACAATAAAACAAGCTCACAAAGTAAAATTACTAAATAATTTACAAGGAAGAACTATCATCAAAAATATCTAGCACATCAACAAGAAAAATCCCCAAGATCATGAAATAAAAACAAAAAATCTTACACCTAGCGAAGTTACTTTGAAATATCTGGAGTATGAGAAAACCAAACTAGCTATGTACACCAATGTAGAATCAATCCTAACAAAGCTTAGAATCAATCTCCCCGTAAAGACTCCTTCTCCACACGCGAGCAGGTAGCTTTTGACCGAGCAGGTAGGAAAATACTACCTGCTCGGCCAAAAACCACCTGCTCGCGGAATATAAGGGGAAGAAAACCTACCCGTTCTTTGCCGTGAGGGTGACGAGCACCGCCTCCGGGGGACAGAAGAGGCGCACCGGCGCGAACCGTGAGGTCCCCAGCCCCGCCGAAACCTGCACCGGAACATTGCCCTGATAGCTCACACCCTTCGCACGCGAAGGCGGCAAATCACAGTTACTCACGAGCGCACGACCGCCCGGCAGACACACCTGCCCGCCGTGCGTGTGACCGGCAAAAATAAGTTCGGCACCATCCTGCACAAATCTGTGCAGAGTGCGCATATACGGTGCATGGGCAACACCCACACGAATACTCGGCACGTCCGAAGGCTCAAACGCTTGCGGTGAGAACCCCGGATGCGCATCGTAACGCAGATGCGGATCATCCACCCCCGAAAATTCCAGGCGCAACCCGCTCAGCGTGATGCCGTCGTACCGGTTAATAAGCCCCGTCCATCCTCGCGACTCAAAAGCGTTATGCATACGCTCAATCGGAAGCGGCATACGCGACCCTTCCTCAATCTCCTGAGGAGTACGCGCCTGCCACAGATACCGCGCCGGATTCTTCAGCACCGGAGCAAAATAGCAGTTCGAGCCGGGCACAAAAACCCCCGGAAAATCCAGGAGAGGATCAAGCGCCTCCAAGAGAGGATCAAGCCCGCCCACATGCGAGAGGTTATCGCCCGTATTCACCACCAAATCCGGTTTCAGGCCCGCCAAAGAATGCATGAACTCGGTCTTCGCCCGCTGCCCAGGAATCATATGCATATCCGAGATATGCAGAATCCTAAAGTTTGGCGACCCCACCGGAAGCACCGCGAGAGTTTCCTCGCGCACCTGAAAATTATTCAATTCAACAAAGCGCCCATACGCCGCCGTGGCGACTCCCAAAGCAAGCCCCGCAGTCGCAAACTTCACCATACTCTGTGTGAAGTGCGAACCACGTGCCGCTTCAGAAGCCGCCACGGATGCGCGGGCACCGGATGCGCTCTCACACATCGTGTGCCTTTCTTCAGTACGCCCTCTTATTTACCGTTGACGTTTGTTGACGTCACCGATGCCGGGGGCTCGGTAAACTTCTCGGTGTTGTACTTCGGTGCCATGGCCTGCATGAACTGCTGCCACTGGGCACCCGCATAGGTCGCACCGTCCACGTACTCCAGCACGCGACCGTTAATCGCAATACCGTTCATCGAGCGGTAACCCAAGTCGTTACTGCCCACCCACGAAGCAGTTGCCAGGCCGCGGGTGTAACCGACCATCCAGGTCTGCGAGGAGTTATCGTTCGTACCGGTCTTCGCGGCGGAAGCATCCGGCAGACCTATAGCGCGCTTAGGCGCTGAACCTCCGGAGGCAAGCACGCCCTTAAGCACGTAGCTCACACCGTTAGCAATATCCGGGCTGATCGCCTGCTCGCACTTAGACTCGTAAGTCTTCATGGGCGAACCGTCACTCTTAGTAATCTTCTCAAGTGGGCGCGGCTCACAGTACTTACCTTCGCTCGCGAAAGTTGCGTATGCGCTCGCCATGGTCAGCGGGGTAGCACCGTACCTGGTACCACCAATGTTTGCACTGAGCAGACCCGGATCGTACAGCTGCTGACCCAGACCGTCGTGCAGGTGCAACTTATTCGCCATATCGCTGATATCGCAGAGGTCGAGCTTACTGACCATCGAGTACAGGTAGGAGTTAGCCGAAACACGAATACCGTGGGTGACCGTACCCCAGGTCTGGTATCCCGGAACCGCGTTCTTGAAGGACCAGCCGTTAGCGGAGTCGCGGTAGTAGTACTTACCGCCCTCCACACAGCGGGCGTTCCACCCAAAGCTGCTTGGGTAGGATAGAGCCGTACCATCGATTTGGGCGTTCACACCTCGACCAGAGTTAATCCACTGGGACAGCACCACGGGCTTGAAAGTCGAGCCCGGCTGGAACCCGGGGGTACCGCCATAGAGCGAATCTACGTTGAAGTTGAACTGGGTCTGCGAGTGGTCGTTCGCATCCTTGGGTTTACCCCATTCGGCGTTCTGAGCCATCGCCACCACGCGACCGCTGCCAGGCTCCACACTGGTCAAAGCGGCGTTCACGTTGTTGGTGTTGGTGGAACCGGGCTGAACGGCCTCCACAGACTGTTTAGCGATCTTCTGCGCTTCGGGGTTCAGAGTACTCACAAGCTTAAAACCGCCGCGGTTGAGCAGGTTCAAACGTTCCTCGGGAGTTGCCCCGAAAGATTCGTCGAGCGCAACATAGTTCACCACGTAGTTACAGAAGAATGAGCTTTCTCCCGCAACAGAGCAGCCCTTCTCAGGCGGATGAACATTGAGTTTAATAGGCGATGCAATGGCTTCATCGTATTCTTGCTGTGAAATCTTACCGTCACGAAGCATGGTGCCAAGCACCACATCGCGGCGTTCACGCGCCAAATCGGGGTGGGTCGTTGGGTCATAGGTGTTCGGTGACTGCACCAGACCCGCGAGAAGGGCCGATTGGGCTACCGAAAGATCCTTCGCGGAAATACCCCAGTAGTATTGGGCCGCCGCCTCAACACCGTAGTTGGTGCCGCCCAAGTTCACGATGTTCAGATAGCCCTCAAGAATCTCGTCTTTAGACTTGTTCTGCTCCATCGAGATAGCGAGCTTCATCTCTTTGATCTTATCGAGATACCCTTTATTTCCGCCCAGGGTTGTGGGGTCTGCACCGCGCTGCACATCGGAATCAACGATCAGGTTGTTCACGTACTGCTGCGTGAGTGTCGATGCACCCTGACGCTTCTTCGGGTTCAGGAAGTTATTCGCAAACGCACGACCAATGCCGATAGCTGATACGGCGCCGTGGTTGTAGAAGTCGCGGTCTTCCACCGAGATAATGGCATCACGCATATGCGGTGACATCTGATCGAGCTTAACCTCTGTACGGTTTTCCTCGAAGAAGGTCGCAAGCTCGGTCTTACCATCAGAAGCGTACAGGGTCGATGGGCGTGAGAAAGGACCTTCTGAAATATCTTCCGGAAGATCCTGGAACCACGCCATTGAGGCATTAGCAACCATGCCAACACCTACCGCCGGGGGTACCACAATAATTGCTACCAAGAACCCGGCAATGATACTGAACGCCACAAACTGCAAAAAGTCACTGGGGCGACGCCGTTGCGCGCGCGATTTTTTTCGTGAAGCCATTCATTCAGTTTAGCGGATACACCTGAGAACGCATCCCTCAAAAGGGTTAAACTCTAGGTTTAACTTGCCGGTTTCCCGTCTTCGCGGGCAACGCGCCGGATGCGCATCCTTGGTTGTATCGTGAAAACACCGCGTCTATGCCCCGAAAATCCGCGGTATCTCGCGGGTTATGTACTCGGTGCGGGGCTGACCGGCGTGCCCGGTGCCGAGGTGACCGTTCGGCGTCACGTTCTGCCCCTTTGTTACGCCTAGAGCGTTGAACCTGCAATAGAGCGCAATGACCTTGTTCGAGCCGGGGAACAGGACTAACCTAGAGCTATGAAGAAATGGGAATATTTGACTGTGCCGTTGATCGTGCACACCACCAAGGCAATCCTTGATAACTACGGTGAGGAAGGGTGGGAACTTGTTGCGGTTCTGCCCGGTGCACCCGCACCCAGCGGACCGAACCCCGCAGGCAACATGGTGGCACCCACCCAGGGTAACCCCATCGCCTACCTCAAACGCGAGAAAGTTGAAGGCTAAAGCCTTGCACCACGCCCGGTAACCTGAATCCTCCGGTTGCCGGGTTTAGCGTTCCTTTTGCGATATGCTTCTACACAACACTACGTATATGCGGCGTACCTGCCACCAACCACATCCCTGGAGAACCCCATGACTGAATCCCGTTACGAACTGAGCATTCGTGAACTCGGCTACCAACTTCCCGAAGTCGCAGCCCCTGTCGCCGCCTATGTACCCGCCGTGGTGAGCGGGAACTATGTGTATACCTCCGGGCAGCTTCCATTCGTCAGCGGTCAGCTGCCCGCCACCGGTAAAGTCTCGGATTCGGGTGACCCAACATTTGTGACCCCTCAAGATGCCAAGAAGTACGCCGCCATTGCGGTGCTGAATGCGCTTGCCGCTGTGAAGTCCGTTATCGGCGACCTTGACCGGGTGAAGAAGGTCGTGAAAGTTGTGGGATTCGTGGCATCAGACCCGGAATTTACCGGTCAGCCCGGCGTGATCAACGGCGCCTCCGAGCTGTTGGGCGAGATCTTTGGTGAGGCTGGTACGCACGCCCGCTCGGCGGTCGGTGTTCCGGTGCTTCCGCTGGACTCTCCCGTTGAGGTTGAAATCATCGTCGAGTACGTCTAATATTCTCAGGATCATGACTACGACACCTTCTCAGAAGCTGTACACCGGAGTAGTTCCGGTGGTTGGTGAAGAACAAAAGCCGCGCATTTTTACCGGGCGGTCTTCTGCACCTGCCGCACGCACCGAACAGATTCAGCGTCTTTATAAAATCCCGGAGTTTATGCGCACCGCCGCCGAAACATGGGTATCCGAAGGCGGTGAGGATGCTGGGGCATGCTCGCTCCGCCAAGCGGCATCAGTCATCTTTGTGCGTGACGGCGAAGACGGTCTTGAAACCATTCTGACCTACCGTCCGGGGTCCTCGCCCTTGGGTGTTGTCGCTTTTCCAGGCGGTACCGTGACCCCCGGCGACGACGACGCAACCCCCTGGTATGGTCCGACCCCCGACGAATGGTCTGCCAAGTTCAAATTCAAAAATGTAACCTGCGCGCGCCGCACCGTGATCGCTGCTATTCGCGAATCCTTTGAAGAGACCGGTCTGCTTCTTGCCGGTGAGGACGGGCAGAACGTCGCCGAGAGCGGCGCGGGTGAAGAACAGATGAGTCAGCGTGAGGCAATCGCCGATCAAGACAAGAGCTTCGGGCAGTTCTTAACCTCATGCGGGCTGAAACTGCGCACAGACCTGTTGCGCCCGGTATCGCGTTGGCAGTCGCCAGACTTCTTCCATAAACGCTACGATATCGCCTATTTCACCACGGTTGTTCCTGTGGGGCAGAACGCCAAGCTGCTGGAAGGCAAGGGTGTGTGGGGCAGTTGGGTGAATGTGCGCACGCTCATGGAGAGTAAGGATACTTCGGAACTGGGGGATCGTATCGGGCAGCCGAATACGGTGGGTAAGACCCTTGAGGAACTGGTGACTCCCGCCGTGATGTGCATGCTTGAGTCGCTCGCCGCCGCAGAAACCGGGGTATCGTGGCTGGCAAAGCGTCGTACCGTTGAGGTGAAGAAACCCGTGCTCGTGAAGAACGACGGCGCGTATATGCTTTCGTTTACCGAAGTTGTGCCGGTGTCGTCTAAAACAGGAACGCTTGGCACAGTCGGTCCACTCAGGTCGACCTCTGTTGCCCCCTCATAAAACTTGGAAGGCCGGATTTTCCGCAATGTGTGGAGAATCCGGCCTTTGTTGTAGGCAGATAGTCGCAGTGAAAGGAAAAATCTCATGATTCGCAAAATTCAGTACAATGCCTATGGCGATCCCAGCGTACTAGAAATGGTTGAGACAGATGAGCCTACGCCGGGGGAGGACGAGGTTCGTGTGACGG
>QWCF01000335.1_pt1 | contig 19370 bp, 19 predicted proteins | sample 1972521 | NCBI WGS metagenome assembly QWCF01 (sample SAMN09866715, study PRJNA288562) | Human oral metagenome isolate term4_saliva, whole genome shotgun sequencing...
GTGGAACTTACCCTGACACGGAATTCCACTGGTTTTTATGATTTTTATCAGACTAACTTCCACTTCTACTAGCGGTGGAACTTACTTTGAGAATTTAGCGTAGAATTTTTTAGAATGCCCAATTCCATATATTTTTTAGGAGAACATCACCGAGTTTAAAAAAAGACTGAACAAATTTCTTGCTCAGTCTTGACATTGATACAGTTATCAGGTATCATTAATTAAAGACTGAGTAAGAAGGACGAGTTCTTACTCGGTAAGGCGAGAAGTGTTAGCGTACTTTTCGTCTTTTTTTATTCGATTAATTTAAGTAAATTATAACACATTTTCACACACCGCGCAAGCATTTTATGCTTGATTGTAGCACAAAAAGACCTTTTTTATAAAGGTTATTGTTATATAACTTTTTACATACTTTATTATACACTTCTATTGTTTTCTGAAGTAGGATAACCTTTTACTATCAGGGTAACATTGATATCTAGATGTATTTTCTTTACCCGTTTTACTCATTCTTTTTTTAATGGTATAAGCAGAAACTTCCTCTAAAGAAATAAATTTTTCATAATCTTCTCTCCAGTTACCAAAGAATAGTTCTCTCAAAGAATCCTCATAATTCAAAACAATTATCCGACTCATAGTTTCAGCTCCAGCAAGTGTCCAGTACATTCCTCTTTTTTTCATTCTATAAGTGACCTTACGATGCTGACTCTCCATTATCCCGATTCCTGCATGACTGAAGCCTCTTTGTTCAGCTGGTTTAGTATATTGAAAATTTCTCAATATTTTACTCTTGAACTTCTCAAATAACTCTTGTTCTTCTTCTGTCTCGATATAACTTTCGGTTGTATCTAGGACTGTTCTCATTAACTGCTTATCATGTTGCTTAATCGCCTGGAAAGCTCTCTCTAATAGATCTTCAGAGTAAAATTTTAGATAATTCTTCAACTCCTTATTTACATGGTACTCATCCCAAAAATGTTCGTGGCGTTTAATTCGTAACACCTTTGCAATTTCTTTGAAAACATAGGGTGTATATCCATGCCCCCCATCAGAGTTCGTAATTAATAAAGTCTGTTCCGTAACTTCGTAATTATTGAATAGATAATCAATTACCTGCTCCCTCACTAAGCGATTGTCAAGGCCAATAAATTCTTTTTTGTCCTGAAGTTCAAATCGATTGCTGCCAACTTTCTGGCTTCCTGTATGGACTACAAAATGGGATAAATCGTAATGTTTATTATCCTTCTGTGTGTCACGTGCTTTAACCATCACACCATCACCCTCAATATAAATAATCTGGGCTTTTCTTTTGCTAACTTCTTTACCCTCTTCGTAATAGCGATAGGCTTCTCTTTCCTCTAACAACTTCTCACAAATTTTTACAGCTTTTACTACAATTGGCTTTGTGATAGAGATATGATAAGTCAATTGGATCACCTGAGTTACTTTATCATATGGCATTAAAGTAGATAATTTAGCCACCTGATACATAAATTCCCAGGAGAAGCGGACGTTCTTTTGAAGCCCTAACTTTTCATCTACTGGAACAACCCAATGATCTCCCTTTTTCCAACGTCTTCTTCTAAAAGTAAATTCACCAAATGTAAAAGCGACGGTTCGCTCCATTGAATGAATACAGGTATAGCCCTTTGCTTTCATGACTGGAATCATCTCCTCATCATACTTAGAAACAAAGTTATAAAATTCTTTTGCATTTTGAAACAGCAATTGATTTTTTAGTTCTCTCTCATCAAAGAAAGCCATTCAGAATCCTCCCTTATTAAAATTACGCTTATTTTAATAAATTTTGACCTGAATGTTCAAATAATCCTTTGTTCTGACAAAAAAAGAGTCTATCTTTTCAGATAAACTCTTACTTGTCATACCAGGGTTTCTCTTTTTTACTAAAATAGGATTTGCTCATATCAATAGTGAATATAGCCATTGGAATCAAAATGATACTCCATAAAATTGTCACAATCCCATCTGCAATAAAGGAAAAGTCACCTGTAAAGTGAAGCCCAAAATACAATAATAATACAACTGGAAGGAAAGCTGGAGCGAATTTTAAAACAGCCAACCCTAAAACAATTATAAACACCATACTAAGCCCAAATGTCTTATAGAACATATATACAGCTATAGCTCCTAGAAAAATAAAGAAGAGCTGAACAAGTCTTTTAACATCAACGAAAATCATTATAGATTCCTCCTACTTTATCAATAATATTTTAAAATCTCATCTGTTAGGTAAATTCTATTGGGTAGATTGGATCCTTGGCGGACTTCTTCAATTAAACCATGATTCTTTAGCTTCTTTTTCAAAGAAATCACTTTGCTTTTACTTGATTGAAGCGCCTCCATTAGCTCCTCTATAGGGTAACATACAAAAGTATTTCCATTTTCATCATATCCTTTTAATTCAAAGTCAACTGAGGCTCTTAAACGATTTAATAAAAGCATGTAGAGAAAAATTCCACTACTCTTCAAATCATTAAACTGTGGGTTGTCCATTATAGGACGAGGGATGACAATTTGTCCTGAATCTATTGCTGCTGAAGAAAATTCTGGAATATCTGATAGATTTGATAAGTATTTCATTGCTACATTTCCTTTCTTATGGAATGCTATTTTTTCTTTCGCTCCATCTTTTCCCATTCTCTTATAATCAGATTCTCGATATAAGATGAAGCTGATTTTTCGCCGTGATACTCTACTAAAGCATCTAACATATCATATCGAACATTATGATGCAGAGAGAAAGGAAAACGTTGCTTTTTGTTATAGCTTTCAGGAGACTTTCTAGCCTCCTGATTTTGTTTCCTCGATGAAGGAGTCTTTTCTCTCTTTGGTGTACTTTGGAATGTTTGTTTTATTTGTGCGAATCGATTCTCTGTCATGCTACCTCTCCTTCTAACACACTCAAAATATTTTCATATACGTAGTTTATATTATCATAAAACTTTTGATGTGTCTCTTTTTGGTTAGCTGTCATATCTTCATGTTGCTCAAAAACACTCTTGCTAATGACAAGACTCTTAGCCATCAGTTCTTTCTCCTGGATAGAACCTAGGTAAGCTGAATCTTCTTCAACAACTTCTAAAAATTGTTTACAGGTGTCTGTTACATTGTTTCCAACGTACTTAATCTTATTTCCAATAAGATAAGGTTCTGCTTTAACATAGCTTTTCTTAGTAATAACTTCGATAGCTTCACTCTTAATGAAGTCTACAAAATTTTTCAAAGATAACCAGGCACGAAAACCATTAAGAGAGGCATCAGAAACAGCCAAGACAATATCTGATACAGCTATAAAATTTGCTGTAACTAAGCTCTCATCATTGTGCGTATCAATTAGAATGACATCAAATTGTGCTTCTAACTCCTCGTAATGTTCGCTAAACCACATAAACAACTGGAGATATTTGTTGTTTCGACTAGCAAGATCTAACTGCTCATCTGTCAAACGCTCATCACCACAAATCAAACTGAGATTTTCTGATATTGGAACAATCTCATACTCTCCAGTCGTAAATATATCATAGACGGTTTTCTCACATTTTACATCAAATGTTCTTGTCAAATTGCATTCCCAAGCTCCATCAATGAGTAGTGTTCTAAGCCCCTTAACACGTGCCAACCAATCCCCTTCATTAAAGGTATCTGTAGTCTTACCACCGCCACCTTTTCCTAAGTTTGTAGTTTGAATCTTCATGATTCCCTCCTTGGATAATTGTATATTTTGTTATATAACTTTTTATACACTTAATTATACCTAAAACTACTTTTCTTGTCAATATAAAAGCACAAAAAGTTATATAACTTTTTGTGCAACTTATTAGCCATATGTACCGCCTATATTCCCACCAACATAGGCTTTTAGTTGGATTTGTTGAACTGTAGTATTGAAATTGCCAATGAAATAGCTATTCTCTTCCCCACCTTTAGTCAGGACAACTAAAAATTGAATAACGTCCTCTGATTCTGTCGGCATCACTTCTAATTGTTTAGGTTGAAAATCATACTGATTCGTTAGAATAGCCATCGCAAAGGTTTGAATCATTGCATTGGGAGTCATGGATAGATGATTCTCAATTGTTCCCTGTACTTTTGAAAGAACATTTGTCTTTTTTATATCTTCAACTGCTTCTTCAAATGCTTTTAAAACTACTTTTTTATCTGCTTCTGTTGCCTCAGTATAAGGACGTTCTAGTTTTAACTTTGCTGTCCGATAATTCTTCTCATCTACAGTTTCCTCTTTAGATGATGGTTCTTTTTGAACAGATGATGAAGAAGTTATCCGAGCCGTTTCCTCTGTCTGGAGTTGTTGAGATGATCTAAAACTCGATACAACCCCTATCCCTGCAATAACTAATAGAATGCTTACCACAATCGTCACTACCACATTTTCTTTTATCCAATCAATCATCTCAATATTCTCCTTTTAATTTGAATTCAATTTAGGTTCCCTATCATCTGGATAGGCAAACGAAATAACTTCGGCTCGCTGTTGTTCTGGAGTCCAAATTCGATAGTCCCATGTATAAGGGGTCTTAAACTGATCCCAACCACTTAAAGGTGTATTTTGTTCTACAAATAAGATAGATCCGTTTTCAAAGACATGACATACAATTCCTGTATGACCATAGCCTCCACCTCCCATCTGTGTAGAAAAGATAGCACCCCTTTTGGGAGTTGACTTAACTGAATTCCCGAATATTGATGCCCAAGCTGCTGCCTGATCTTTCCCATTACCTTGAACTGAACCAGAATGACCCCATATATGATTTCCAATACTAATTGTAAGATTCACACATTGTCCAGCATCCTCATCACTTCCAGGATTATACCACCCTGTAGACTTAGCATAATCCATGCCTAAACTCTTAGGATCGATAATAAAGGGTTTCAAACTATCTGGTAAATCTTCTGGTTTATACCCCCACGCAGTCGCATCTGAAGGAACTTTTCCTGTTCCATCAACACTACCACCTGATTCACCACAATCACTTTTTTCAGCTGAAGAAGAAATAGCATTATCTGAAGAACTGGCATCTTGTGTATTCGATACTGCATAAGGTTTCTCACCATGAGCAGCAATAGCTTCCTTATCAAGCCACTGATACTTTGTACCTAGCTTTTGGTACATATCAGTTAGCTTGCTCTTATAAGTGCCGTCTGTGGCCCATCCACCATCTGCTATGGCAGATAGGGTTGCAATACCATTTGTATTGTTTATAGCCCCTTTATAAAGTGTCTGGTGAGCCATAAACTCAGCTTTCCCTACAATCCCTGCATCATAGCTAGAAAACCAAGTATAAGCTCCTCCTGTACCGTCTCCAACGTTTGCTCCAGGCTTTGTTCCTGTTAGGTCAATACTGTCTTCACCATACGTCGCAATAGTGACTGGAAAATCGCTTTTTCTGGAGGTTTTAACACCTCCCATGTTATGAGCCTTCCAGAAGGAAGTTCCATTAGGATTCGTAAAATTAAAGCCATTCTCTATCATAGTTTGAGTGATGGAAGCTGAAGGTAGAAAACCTCCTGCTCTCCAAGATAGAATATAGGATTCCTTATGCTTTTTTACAAAATCATCTATGGAGCCATCAGCTGAAGAAACTGTTGAGTCACTAGTTGAAGATGTTGTGTCTATTGCACCACAATCATGTCCACCATTACTAGCTATAGCACCCATTATCCCAGCCAACATGGCCATCCCAACATTGATAATTAACAGTATCGCTACAAAAGGAAGGATAATCTTAGACTTTAATAATTTTTTCATAGATACCTCCCTTATCTACCACAATCCTAATATTGTTCGTAAAATGCCATAAAAAACTAAAAATACAATAAACCCTAGACCTATTTTCTTGAGACCATTCAAAAATTCCTTATCTCGCTCCTTTTGTGCTTCTAGACGTTTTGGATCTGATTCTCCCTCTGAAGCAAAATAATCTCTTTCTTGTTTCATACGATATTTACGAATCAAAACATATTCATCAAATTTCTGCTTTGCCCTTGTAATCATTCCTGATTTGTTTTTAACCATTTAAATTTAATGTCCTTTCTTATTCGATACCACCATAGCGCTCAACTTCTGGAGCTAATAATTGCTGGTTAAATACTAGATTTCCAACTCCTGCAATATTCATAAACAACTGTCCTTTGGCTAGGCGAGGCAATGTTTCTAATTCAGACTGATTCATTGATCCTGATAAAGCATTGGCTAATAGTGGAACGCTAGTTTCATCTGTCTGAGCAAAAATTCTATACTGCATCAGACCAAAAATCCTCTGAACCGCAGTTACGTATGGATCCTTATGAGTGCCGATACCTGTCTCAAACAGAATACCCCTCAGAGAATTAACGGACAACACAACTCCAGCAAAGTTTTCGCCCATTGTATCAATCATATCGGCCAGAAGGTTGACACTACTTTCATGCTTAGGATCAATGAGTGTCTGTGCCCCACTAATATTGACAATATAGTGCTGCATATCCATCTCCGTTAAGTCAGGCCGCCTCTTCAGTAGCTGCTTACAACGTTTTCCGTTATTAACAATATCAGCTGAGACAAGTGAAAGAACCGAGAATATTTGAACATTTAACAAATGAGGGGCACTCTTCAATCCAGAAAAATCAAATGTCACAACTTGCTCTGAAGAGATATCTTGGAATTCTGTTGTTCCCTCGAAAATTTCTGCATTTGTTGTCAATAGTTCGTTAAACGTATTGTAAATACGCTTAACAGCTTTGATTTCAGCCATATCCGTGCTAGAACTTTGTTCTAGTCGACGTTTGTAGGCATCAACAAACAAAATAAAATCAGACAGAATAGGATACTGTTCCTTCACAATATCCGTCGCTTTCAGTTTTTCTGGATTCAACGAAGGATTTCGAGCCCACAACTCTTCTTCAATATAGAAGTCATTCAAGAGAGTTCCAAATGTGATTAAATCGTCTCCTGTCACTTCATTATTCAAGAGTTTATAAATACTCTTTAATTTCTCAATATGAAGGTTGTAGGACTTTTTCTTATCAATTTCAGTTCCTGCTTCATTGGTTACTGTTGGAAAGACCTGGAAGATATTAATTCGGTTAGCTTCACCTGATAAATCAAATATCAATCCATGTTGCTTCCTTGTCTGATCAAGAAATTGACCAGTAGCATCAAAATTACGAATATAGTGTCCCTTTGCATAAAGACCATCTGTATGTTTCATAAGGAAAGAGCGTTGTCCCATCTTTGGATTCCCAGATAGAATCATAAACGAACGTGTTCTTTTTTCATCACGTTCTAGGAAGTTGAAGTTTACTGCTCCGTTTGTTGGAGTCCAACCAAGATAAAATCCCTTTTCATCTTCAAGCTTCGTATGATTAAAGAAATATCCCCCAGCTATTGAGTGGGCTGGAGTAGGTATTCCTCTTCGATGATTTGGTAAATCAATCTGATACTCAGCTGGAATAAAAGGAGCATGATATTCAAATTCTAATTCTCCTGATAGGATAGTTGATTTGAATTTAGACGTTTTGTCTTTAACCTCTTCAACCTTCTTAAACAATTCTTCTTTGGTTGATGCGAATACAAAGACACGAATATACATCCCATACATAGCTATATTCCGCTTATCAATGTCTCGACTTAACTTATTGAGATTCTCAATTTCATCTAGTTCTTTCCGATTATTTGTTAATTTACTGTTATTAGTAATACGTGTTGATTTTTCTTCAATAGAGTCCTCTATCTCTTTTTGAAGCTGTCTATTATCTTCTTTATACAGTGACAAGAAGGCACGTGTACCAGGTAATAGCAATAATTCAGAAAGCCAAAAACGATCCATTCCTTCAGTTGGATATTCATAGTAGTGTAAGACCGTATGATATCCATCTCCACTTAACCAGGAACGATCATCCTTTTTAAAATCAATATTTCCTTGCGGTTGAATCTGGCTAAGGAAAGCAAGGTCATATCCTTCATTCTTTAATTGTCTTTGTCTACGTTTTGATAAATCAGGCATACTATCCCTCCTATACTTTCTCATTCATATTGTTGTATTGTTTTATAATCTGAATTTTCTTCCTATAGCTAATTTCTTGAGGAACAAAATCATTATTACCATAAGTTTGCGCCTTCCGAACTAATTCGTCCAATTCAGTTGTTGTAGGTGCAAATAGCCACAGTATAAACTCTGTATTATAGACTTCTTGTCGTATGCTCTCTTCAACTTTAATTTGACTTTGAAGCCAAAGCTCACGATCTTTGAGTTGTAAAAAACGTCTCTCATTTACTGATATCTTAGAGAGTTCTTGTCGCACTAAATTCAAATGATGGCGCAAGTCAGAAATTTGTGTATCAGTATTTGTTGGCAAGGTTGTCGTCTCTACTTGGATATTAGGTCCAAATCGAGTTAACCAAGTTTCAAAATTTTCGATTGTACGCATCACCTCGTTATAAGACATTGACCCTAAATCTTTACCTGGTATTTCCATCAGCTGCAAGAATCCATAATCTACTAACTGGATATAAGCCTGTCTGTTTGGAATAATTGATTTTACGTCTAACAACTCAACACAAGAATGTAAATCGAAATATTCCTGAGTATACTTCTTCATTTCTCGAATACGTCCTAAAGGGCGTTTCTCAATATTTTTGGATGAAGTTTGTTTAATTGCCATTATGATTTTCTCCTTCTGATATAGTTCAAACTGATGTAACGTTTTCTTCTTCGTCTGAAGAAAAGAAACATACTGTGCCAATTCTTTTTACCACCGTTAGCTGGCAACACCAGATACAAACTCATAACTGGTGTTAAAAATATGAATGCGAACATTTGTATCCATTGACTTTTCGGAAAAATTCTTAATCCAACGCTTAGAGCGATTAGCCCAGTTATTCCTACAAATGTAATATCCAGAATAAGAAGTCCTATAATCTTGATTTTGGCATAAATATCTCTAGGTACACCATATTTTTCACCGTACATTAATTTCTCCTTTATATTTGTTTTGACACTCACATTATAATGAATAATCGAAAATATCTTTTAAAGGGACAATAGCATTTTTCCCATCATCCTTCAGGAATGAATTACACAAAAAGTTATATACTTTTTTACACAATAAAAGAAGCCTCAATACTGAGACTTCTTACTTAACTATTCTTAAAATTGGACCATGTTTTGGTGGTTTTTGTTCATCAATTGAAATATCTAAAGACTTCTCCAATTCATCTTTTGGCAGGGATAAATAGGAAATTAATTCATTCCTCTGAAGAATATCATTTGTAACAATCAGCTCATATACCTTTCTATAAAGGCTTGGTTTTTCAGGAATTATCTCTGTATCTAACGGCTCCTGTCTCTTCCACTTATTAAAAGCAATTTTCTTAAACAGATACAACTTTTGATCATCACTTATTAACTCTAGTTGATGTGTTCTCATAATCATAGCCTGAATAGAAACCTTCCAATATTTTTTCAACTCAATATAAAAATCTAAATTAGTAGATAACAATGACTTTAAAAAACCATTTTCAGGCAACAATAGACAAGAAGCAAAATAATTAGCTTGTTTTTCAATAACATTCTTTAATTCCTGTGATGTATAATCATGAATACTTTCAATATCTCCATGAAGTAAAATATGTCCGATCTCATGAGCGATGTTAAATCTTCTGCGAACTGCTGATTCGCCGTTGTCTGTCAACATTATGAACGGTCTATCTCCTATCCACTCTGATACCGCATCTAGTGTTTCATCGGACATATTTGCTTCAACAATAATGACACCATTAATTTCCGCTACTTCAAGTAAATTAGAAACTGGTAAATCTATTCCAAGTCCCCAAATCTCTCTCAATTCTCTGGCTTTTTCTTCAATATCTTTATTAGTGATATCATGAATATTTTTCATTAGAATATCAGGAAGAACTAACTGGGGAAAATTCACATAGCGAGATAAAAAATCATAAATTTCTTTTTGAAATTCCAATCTCACTGCTTGCATATCTCTTATTTTCTTGGTGGATGCAGACTGACTACGAAAAAAGGTTGCTCCTTCATAAAAACTTTTTGATTCAGAAGTAAAGTAATTATATGGAAAATCTAGTTCGGCAACAATAGTCATTAGGTTATTGGCTCCTGGTTGCGTTTTACCTAATTCATAATTCGAAATCATCTGTCGGGATATCCCAGTTCGTTCTGCTAAATCTTTCTTTGTTAATCCCCTAGCTATTCTAGCTTTTGTTAATTTAGAGGGATTAAATATTCGTTGTTCCATTTACTACTCTCCTACGAAGATCTTCCGATAGCTCTGTTAATGTCAAATCTAGTTTCTTTTGGGTTGCTCGTTCTTGTTCTGTAGAAGTTATAATGCGTGGAGCATTTAAAATATCTACTTTCTCAATCCATTGTTCTGAATCAACATCAGGTAGTCCAAGCTGAACAAACTGAAGATGATGATTTGGTCCACCATAAGTGAGTAGTATAAATGGGGGAGTAGTCTCATCATACCGTTTATTGATATCTTCTTGAGTAGTGAATAGATCAAACTGCTTATTCTTAATACTAGCAACACTTCTATGCAGAGCTTTTTTAGGAACAGCTCTTACACTTCTTGTTTTCACAGGGGATATAATAGCTCCCTTTGTCTCAATCATAGTATAGGTATAGCCATTTCTTTTATTGTTCGTTGCAGCTATCATTTGCACGTCTACTGGCATAGATGAATCTTCTAAAACTAAACGTAGAGCAACATCTACTAAGGCTTGTCTAATATGACCATAAGTTTTACGCATTTCAGGATGTTGCAATACAGGAGTAGCATTAATCAATTCCCATAGATATCGATAGGCTTCTTTTATACTATAAGCTAATTCTCCTGCCAATCTTGGGTCGCATTCTATTTCTAAGTGACTCTGTAAAATTCCCATGTCTCTTCTCCAATCTTTAACTATCTATGTGGTATGTTAATAGTTTACCATTTTTTTAAAAAAATGTCAATATCTATAACATACTTTCACACAATAAAAGAAGCCTCAATCTTGAGACTTCTTAACTAAATCAAAGAATGTTTCTTCAGAAAGAAAAGTAATCAATTGGCCTTCTGATAGTCTTCTAAGCGCTGCATCATGCTTCTTAGACCTTTTATCTGGATCAAAAAGATTCAACTGCTTGTGTCCTACAACCAATATATCTGTCCTATAAGACACATAGTTTTGCACGACAGCCCCTTTACTTTCTAAAAATCGTACTGCTTCTTCTCTAGTTAGAGGACGTAGACTTCCTGTGATAACAATATTCTTCCCTGTTAAATCCATAATTCATCCTATTCCTCCTCTTCAGGACTTTCAGCACCTGTGATATGACGTCCTCCCTGCATACGCTGTCCTGCTTGTTGCATCTGTTGGTTCATGTATTGCATTTGACTCATGCTCTGTTGAAACTTTTGTTGAGGAGAGTCTGGTTGTTTCGGTGGTTGTGTCGATTCTACAACTGATGGAGATGAACCTTGGGTTGGTGTCTCCATTCCTCCAGTTAGATGAGATGAATCTTGAATTGGAGATTCCGTTCCTCCAGTTGGATGAGATGAATTTTGGATCGGTGGCTCCATTCCTCCAGTTAGATGAGCTGAATCTTGAATTGGAGATTCCGTTCCTCCAGTTAGATGAGTTGAGTTTTGGATTGGTGGCTCTGTTCCTCCAGTTAGATGAGTTGAATCTTGAATTGGGAACCCTATTTCTTCAGCTGAAGGAGTTGAATCAACAATAGGTGCATCCGTTGTTCCTAGATCGATTGGTGGCTCAGGAATGTCAACTGATCCAAATTGATCAAGTCCAGGAACAGCATCGTTTTTCAAAGCATTATAGGTCGCATTGTGAGCAGAGACGGCTTTATCATCCAAGTTATTTAAAACATTGCCAACTGCCCCTTTCGTATTTTGCATAGTTTCAAAAGCTTTCCATTCTGCCAAATCAACCATATTGCTTACACCACCTTTGGCCACATTCATAAAGCCTTGGTCTTTTACAGAGTTCAAAGCACCTTGAATACCACCTCCAGTTCTAGCTAAGCTATTCCCCAGAATCTGACTTCCTTTAGACAGGGCATCTGGAGCTTTTTTAGCCATATCCATACCAAATTGACCAAGCGCCATACCCCCATTAAAGACACCTCCTGCTCCAGCCGCAAAGGCATTGCCCATCATCATAGCACCAAGCAATTGTTGTGCTGTTTCGCTATGTCCTGTTGAAACTCCAAGCCAGCGCTCGATCATGGCCACTCCTTGCATAGCTGCGAAAAATACTCCAACATAAACAAAGGCAGCTGCTAGGCACTGTTCCCACATGTTGAGTCCGTCAAAGAATCCGCCAGAAAGCTTCGATACAGCTGAGACAGAAAGGATTGGTAAATCTCTGAAAATCTCAAGGGTTACACGCATAATGATAACTTCAAAGAAGATTCCAGCTAAGGCACCACCAATGGTTCTTAACAACTCTTTATATTTCTTTGAATTTGATAGGGAACTATATCCAAGAATTGGAGAAATCATTGCTTCGATCAGAATATCAAAAACTGATTTGACGAGCTTAATGATCATGCTGACCAAAAGGAAAACAAGGATAATGTACTGAAGAAACATCCCTATCCAGTTGACTTTATAGCGCATATAAACGGATTCAAAAGCACTCAATTGATTAATGAGGCGGTGTTCTGTGATGCTTTCAACTCCAGTGTTATTAGAATTCAACTTATGAAGGAACAAGCCTTTAATTCCTGCTATTTTATCGTTTTTCTCTATATTTCGTAACATTTCTGGATTTGTTGTACCATAATTTGCCCCAAAATCAATTTTGGACGCAAAATCAGTCGTATCCCGCTGTGCAAGGTCATCCGTGATATTATTGACAGGGGTAGAGCCCTCCTGAACAGGCTTGATGTAGCCATAATCATCCATTGGAAACAACTCTGTAGAAAAATCTTTGTAGATCAAGACTTTTAAGTCTACCACATTATTTTTCATGGGCTGAAGAGCCAAGGAAGAAGTCGGTTGACTACCTGAAGGGGCTTCACTGGAGACCATCTGGATAGACATGGCATCCTGTACGACTGCTGTTGAGATGGTGGTCAAAGCTAGTGGCAATACAGTAGTTACAGCCGTTACCAAAAGGAAATTCGTAATGACCCCTTTGTATTTGACGGGCTTAGTAAAGACTCCTACGACGACCGACACAACCAAAATCAGAGTAAACAAGGACGTTCCTAATATCTGAAACCAGTAGAAAAATTGACCAATGACTGTCTTCTGATCCCCCAAATATCCGAAAAGCCCAAAGAGCTTGAACATATTATTAAAAACATGTTCTAGGCTGGAAGTGATTTGATAAAGAGCCTTGGCAATCCCTCCTGGCAAATAGGCTAGAAATGCCATAAATGCTGGAGTCGGTTCTAAATAGTTTCCCCAGTAGGAATAGAATTCCGCCAGTTTTTTGGCATTCTCACCTGTGATTTCACCATTGAGTTCCTTGACCTCATTCACCAAATCTGAAAAGGTTTGATAGTGCACTAAAGGTACCTTCTTTCTTTTTAAGATACCTCTATCATATTCGATAATAACAAAATCGTTTTTAAAGGGACAATGAAATTCTGACAACAAAAAAAGCCTCAAGTAATTGAGACTTTTGTACGTTAATCTGCGGTTCCGTTGAAATCATAGAAAGCATTGTCTTCTTTATAGCCACGACGTAGCTCAATGATTCGGATTTTTTTACCACCCTCGGTCAAGACGACTTGATAATAGGCCTCTGCTTCTTCTGGCTTATCTATATCCCTATAATCAACAGCGATTGTAAAATTTTCTTTTCCTTTCAGCTGACTTTCTAAACTAACTAGAGTGCCTCTGAAAGAGGCTGGAATTGTCTTCACTTGTTCTTCTGAAAGGACACTATAATTAATACTTTCACCGTCGTTATTTGAGATGGTTCGTTTTTCTTTATCAAATTTCAAGGTAGTTCCTACTCCACCCTTAAAATCAGTACTCTCATAACCATGTTCTGGTGAAAAGCCTGTATAGCTATCTTTTAGCACATTTTTAGCAATAGAATCAGGTGATTTTTGACCACAAGCTCCAAGTATAATCAAGGCTAAACCTACTAAAACAATTCTTAAAAAGTACTTTGCTTTCATCATTTATCTCCTAACCATTCTTTATTTTATTATAGCAAACAGCTTTTTTTCTTGCAAGTGTTTATATAACTTATTGTATATCTTTTTAGATAACTTCATCCGCAAAAAAGTCGTCTCCATCATCATAATAATCATAGTCACCTTGAATAACACTAGCTACAGTTGCCTGAAATAGTTCATCTGTGGAAGTAAATGATTGGGATTGTACCTTTTGTCCTTTACTGTGACGGCCTGATAATTTAGGAGTCTCTCCATTGTTTCTGAGAAGAGGCATAGTCAAACGTTGCCTCCAGTCTATAATGTTATTAAAGGCTGTACCAGCATCAACTGCTATTTCCTGGAGCTCTAGCTCACGGTGCGCACTTTCGACTGGAATATCTGCAAGAGTCATTGAGGTATCAAACTCCTCTTGTAAGAACATGTACTTGTAAGGGAAGCTGTTCTTATCATGTGCGAAGATTGGATCCGTTGTGACCTTACGTCCAACATTATCCCGTCCCTTGACCCCACGTAAGATAACCGCTTCTCCTTCCTGAAGCTTGGCCAATTGTGTTGGTGTCAACAATTCTTGTTTTGGATTCTCGACAGCTACATTTGGATTGGCTTCGTCCAAAATATTGCTGGAGCGCCGTCTTCTGGTGATGGTACGTGTTCCCAACTCAGCACTAAATTTCTTATTGGTGTCTGGAGACGTTGTTTTGACGTAAACTTTCAACGAACAGTTATCCATAATCGTTTGAGCAACATTTTGACCATATTTATCGTCTAATTGCTCCAGATTTTGAATCCATAGGTAATAGAGAATATTTTGCCCCAATCCGATAGAAATTTTCGTATCCATGTGAGGAATAGCTGGCATGTTTGTAAACTCATCTAAAATATGGAGAATGCGATTGATACATTTCCGACCATTTGTTAATGCAAGCTCATAGTTAGCATTAAATAACTGATCTAAGAATAAAGAAACAATCCCACTATACTCTGTCAGGTTTGGCGGTGTTACCAGATAGATGATTTTCGGTTTATCTGAATAAACCAGTTCAATATCCGACTCCTGGAGAAGATTTTGGGTATCTTCTTTATTCTTTAAGACGGTTATATCGATATGATCTAAAATCGGCTTCTTGGTATACTCATCTAGTTCTAGACTATCTCCGTTTCTTCGATAGACTTTTTCAGCTGAGAATTGGAAGACTTGATCCCGAACTGGAGAGTGGCCATTGTTCTTATGATTGAAATCAATCGTAACCGTAAACTGATCTGGAAGTTTAGGCTCAATGGCATAGGTCAGATAGCCTTCCCCATCGACTAGTGCTGTAGCTTGCTTCACATAGTCGACTTTCTTTTCAACTTTCCCCCATTTCTTCAAGCCCGAAATCGTTACTTTAGCAGTTTTGTGCTTGAACTCATTTTTGAGTTGACTATTGGTGCTTGATCTCAACTTAACAGACAATCGACGTGGGAAGCCAAAAGACTCTAAATCAATAGAGTTTTTAGAAGTCAGTTTGGCCACGTTGTCTTGCAAGAACAGGTTGATTCCTGTCATCATGCTAGAGTAGACATTCCCTTTAGTCTCATCACCACCAAAGTCTGAAGCACGAAATTCTATATCCGCCATTTGTCTAAATTTCGAGAATTGTTGTTGATTGACTTGTCTCAAATTATCAAAATAGACTGTGATTTTTGACTTCTTCGATACTTGTTGTTCTCTGCTTGGATTCTCAACGATTTCACCAGCACCATCTACAAAGACTTCTTCAGACCCCATTGTCGCCAAGAATTTCGCAACGTTAGGGATCGTAATGGTATCCCAGGCATCGTCTTCACCATTTTGATAGGTTTCATTAGCTCGATCCATCAAAGCCATTGTAAGAGCATTAAACAGGGATATAGAAGACTTACGGAAGTATTCAGCATTTCCCTTCTCTCCACCTTTTTGTTTCGGATAAATGGATTCTGCGACTGCGTTTACATAGGTCTGAGTTTTCTCATAGTAGCCCTTCTTTGCGGCTGCTATGGCCAAAGCTAGAGGATTGTAGGACATGGACCAATCCATATTTTGGAAAGAAAGAACATTGACATCATAGCCACGTTGTCTCATGAGCTTGTAAGAAGCTTGGTAATGCTCACCTTTATTATCTCCTACAGCCATTGATGGTTGCAACTCCGCACGGCTATTGATTTCAATTGCTGGAGTGATATGACCCTCCCCTTTACCTGAACGAGTCATACCAATTCCTAACAAGTTAGTAGGCTTATCTTCAATGTAGTAGTAACCTGAAGGAAAAGCTAACATACCTAAAATCCGCTCTGCATTGGTCACATATCGACTGATTTTCTTATTTTGCCATAACATCTGAGTTCTCAGTGTTTGTCCTGCTAAATCATGAGTCAGTTCATGAAATACAGGAGCCCCACCCTCACCTGGATAAGTTAAAGCTTTATTAGGGATCTTTTTGTATTGACGACGGATTTCATCAATCGTCACAAAGCGGTCATCTCCTTCTTCATTGTTGTTATAGTCTCGAAACTGCTCAAAGTTGATCCAGGCAGATTTCCAGGCGATAACTAGTCCCAGTAAGAAGATTGGAAATGCTAAAATTGGTGCTATTAAGAAGACTTTAGTATTCAATAAGCTTTGAAACAAGAGGCTGTTTAAGTCAAAGTTTACGGCCTTACTAGCATCTTTAAACGACCAGGCACTAAAATAGAGAAAGCGAATTGTGGCTCTCAAAACAGTAACCAGGTAATTGGTTAAGATAAAAGCAATAAAGCTAAAACCTAATCCCATATAAACGAAGCTACGATAACTTTTAAAATAAAGAATCGGTTTCATTTCTTTATCAAATCGTTTCCGTTCTCGTTTAACAAAAGGGAGAGTGTAGAACATCCTGAAGAAAATATTCCAAAGGATGAGAGAGACAAGCGCCAAGAGTTTAGGTATGAATGACTTTATCCAATTGAACAACCCTCTAATTGATTTGAACCATACTTGTTTCCAATCAATTTCTTTACGATTTTTCCAACCTCTTTTTATTGTCTGGATTAAACTAGTCTTACCTGCTAATAATCTTTGATAATGTCTTAAAAAATACGGCTGGAAGAGTTTGAATAGGTAATAACCTGCGCCTCCTAGAAAAAAGAAGGTATTGATCCAACTGGATCGAATCAGTTGGATAAGGGTATAAAATACTACTTCAAATAACTCAAACAAACTACTACCCCCTTACACCTTCCAAAAACCATTCCATTTTTCGAGTATAAAAGCTCGAAAAGAGAAATATGTGAAACTGTAGCCTTGGAGAGGCTTTCTCATAACGGTTAAAATAGTTTTCCAACCATTTCTCTCCATCCAATTGAAGAATATTCAACCGACTGGATCGACTTTGTTCTAAGTAATTGGTCACCTGAAGAGATTCCGCAATCAATTCATCAGACAGATAATTGTATTTTTGTCTTGCCATTGTTGCTCTCCTTTCTTATTATCTCTTAATTCCTCTCTATTCTAAAGGATAATGTCAAATTCTTTGTTAAAGGGACAAAAGATATTGTTATATCATAAGTTATATAACTTTTTGTGTAACAAATGAACAAAAAAAAAGCACACAAGTGTTCTTGTATGCCTTCAATCCCTTTAGAATGGGGAATCCGCATCCATTGGTTCAGGATAGGGTGTAGGAATAGAACTTGGTGTCGGCTGAGAAAAGCCCTGTTGTTCCTGCTTACGTCGGTTAGATGCCTCCTTATTTTCAAGGAAAGTAATTCCTCCTTGTTGGTTTGGTGAAATAAACTGATACGTCCGACGTTGACCTTGTTCATCGTTATATGGTCGTTGGATAATTTCTCCTTTTAAGAGAATTGGAGAGCCCTTAGATAGACTCTGAGCCATAAATTCTGCTTGTTTTCCGTATACTTGCACATGGAAGAAACTAGAAATTGGTTTATTTGTATCATCAGTCATGCTCGAATCACAAACAAATTCAAATTTGAAACTGACGTGACCGTTTGGAGTTCGGCCCACTGCATCATTTGGAATGAATGCAACACGTCCAGAAGCGATAAATACTTGCATTTTTTCTCCTTTCAATAAAGACCACAAGAGAGTTATACCCCAGCTTGTGGTCATTCTTTCATTTTAATTCATCAAATTAGTTTTCTTTCGACTTACGAAGACCTGCAAGACTCAACAATCCCAAAATCATTCCTACAACTGGAAGCATGCTACTTGCTGTTCCTGTATTTGGAAGTGATGGCTGAGGATTTGGTTTCTTAGGCTCGCTTGGTTTTTGTGGTTCTGGAGTGTAGGTTGTTACCTTCGCAGTCATTTCTTGCCCATTGACAATATTGACAAAAGTATTCTCAACTTCTCCAGCCGCAATACGCTCAACTTCGATGTAGAAGTCTGCATCAAATGTTCCTTTTACTCCTAGAGAGTTTAAGAAATCTTGATTGATAACATAAGACCACTGACCACCTTTGTCATCCCACTTAACTGTCACAAGTTTCTTGATGAACTCTGAATTTGTACCTTGATTGAACTCAAATGTAAAGGCATAGGTGCTACCTTTGGCAATCTTATCCCCTGCCTTAACCACTTTACCATCCTTCAATGTCACATCGTAAGGCAACGTTAGATCTTTTTCTGCTGTGTACTCTGTACCCTTGATGATACCTTTCCAATTACCAGTATAGCGGTCATGCTTCGTATCGAGCTTATCCAAACCGTCATATTGATACAATGTATCATGTCTTTCTGGAATCATTGAACCATCAAGAAGGTACTGAATCAACTCACCCATTTGAACTTCTTTACCGTCAAGAACTTTCTTGCCAGTTCTATCAAGTGCATGTTTTTCTGGGTGTTTTGGAAGTGATGGCTGAGGATTTGGTTTCTTAGGCTCGCTTGGTTTTGGTGGTTCTGGAGTGTGGGTTGTTACCTTCGCAGTCATTTCTTGTCCATTGACAATATTGACAAAAGTATTCTCAACTTCTCCAGCCGCAATACGCTCAACTTCGATGTAGAAGTCTGCATCAAATGTTCCTTTAATTCCTAGAGAGTTCAAGAAATCTTGATTGATAACGTAAGACCACTGACCACCTTTGTCATCCCACTTAACAGTCACAAGTTTCTTGATGAACTCAGAATTTGTGCCTTGGTTGAACTCAAAGGTAAAGGCATAA
>QWCF01000337.1_pt1 | contig 19347 bp, 26 predicted proteins | sample 1972521 | NCBI WGS metagenome assembly QWCF01 (sample SAMN09866715, study PRJNA288562) | Human oral metagenome isolate term4_saliva, whole genome shotgun sequencing...
CGATGTGCTAAAGAAGGAACTAACTTCTTATACACGTTATCCAGTACTTGCTAACGACATGAAAGAAGAACTTAAAGTCGTATGCCCCTCAGCAAAGAGCATTATGCTTTCGAAAGCATCTGAGTCTTTCGTTGATTCTGCTTCAATTAAAAGTCACATCGTGGCTATAGTCAAAACAAACAAGACACTTGCCAAAGACAACAGAAAACAGCTATATGACTGGCTTAAAGTGAAAATAAAATCCGACAGCCTGGAATTAATTATTTTACCATAAAAGTAGTATTATGCAAGAGTAAAAAATACCAAACCATCACGGGTTTGGTATTTTTTTATACTTACATACATAAATAAAAACAAGATTAAATCCCGCAAAACGAAATGTGATGCAGTTATAAAACGAAATGCGAATTTTCTGTGTAAAACGAAATGTGATAAGATTGAATGCACGCACAGAAGAAAAAGTCAGACTTTGGATTTCCCAGTCTGACTTTTTCGTTATACATTGAGTTCAAATCTAATATCATCGTTTCCAGCAAGCAATTCCTTTGTATGTTCTATGTTGCTTTGATATATATGTACATTGGCAAGATTAAGTGTTATAGACCTCAACGGAAGATCTATTTGCCTTGACATAAGATAAAGATGATAGATGTCTGCGGGAAGACCTAAGTTAGCATCAGAGCTGCGTTGATAAGCAGATACAACGAGTTCTCCTTCATCTATCTGGAACTGCACAAGACTTAGGCATGGAGCTTGATTGCTCTCTGCATTTGTTTCGCCAAGGAATAATACATAATTCTTACTATTACGTTTCTCACGGTTTATCTTCTCTATCAATGGAGGCAACTTCTCTAAATATGTAGGATAACTATTGACAAGAATTGAACCGCAATAATCCCACCAAGCAATACCGACTTCACGATACTTCTCTACCTGACGCTCACCCTGCATGAAGAGTTGCAGTTCATTACGTAGTTTCTTGCGTGCGATACCATGCGTCTCAAATATATCAAGTAGGTCCGAAGGTGTTAGTGTCAGCCGTTCATTTAGAAGATATTTAATTTCTCCCTTTTTGTTATGCTGCATACGACCATCTTGCAGTATTTTATCTAATATTTCGTGGTATTTATTCATCGTTTGAATGGTGTTTAAATGGCGTTCGTATAGAGCATGATGTCTGTGTAGGAGGAGTTATAATTCATGTGGGCATTGAACTCTCGTCGGTGACAATTCTCAAAGGGGTTGCCGATGAGTTTGTTTTTGCCTACCCATTCACAAAGTTCTACGATGGAGGATTTGTTCGATGTGAAGTAAATAAAGCGGTGACCAGCGAGGATAGTAAGCACATCGAGGTAATCAGATAGCTTCCAATACATCTTGTATGTCGAGCTGTCTGTGCTGAGATACGGAGGGTCTACCAGAAAAACTACGTTAGGAGTATCCTTGTAGCTATTGAAGACCTCTTTGTAGTCGCATGACGTGATGGTTAGTCCGTCAAAGTAGTCACTGCATAGAGGATAATTCGTTGCCTTGATGTTATTGTACAAGGTCTCTTTCTCTAAATCCTCATAGCTTGTTACATACTTCATTGAGAAAAGTAAGGAAGAGGACAACGTTATGTAGTCTACGTATCCGTATAAACATTCATGCTTACGTATCAGTGTTAGAACTTGCTCACGTTCCTTTCCCTGTATCGGTTTATGTCGTGGTACACTAACAACGCCTCTTAACCTTGTAAGGAGTTCGTTGGTCTGTGGAATATGCTCCAAGCGGTATTGATAGCCATCGAAGTCATTATATACCACAGTGGCATTGGGTTTTTGATACTTGGCGATGTGTGATAAAAGACCACTACCACCGAATAAGTCTACGAAGGTTGTATTGTCAGGGAACTGCTGGAGTACATTAATATACTCCTTAGCAAACATCCGCTTCTATCCCTGAAATGGAAGCGGTGCTGATAAATATTGTTTTCTCATTCTCTCACTTGTTTTGTACGGCAAAGGTCGCAATATTTATTGAGCCAAGAGAAAAGCGAGAGCAAGTCATACTGCAAGCGTTTTGCAGTCACTTTGGAAGCGTCTAATCAAATCATACACTTTGCGTTCACTTACGGCGTACTTATCTGATAGATGTGCCACGATATACGATACTTTTTCGCCATGTTCAATCAATGCCATATAATCAGTATATAAGTCTACATACGCTTCATCTTCCAAGCGTATACCAGCCGTTTTGAGCTTTTTTATGTATACCTATTTTTAAGTCAATCTTTATTTGCCATATATTCTTTGTTTTATAAATGAAAAGATTGTTCTTATTTTCGATAAGATAAAGCCCGTTAGAATGCCGATTAAAAGCCATTTGAACGCCACTTGAACGCTGCTGAATGATGTAGTGTCTTTCTGTTCTTTCAGCTGCGATTGACTGCTGTGCTGCTGACGGGCAAGACGCTTTTTAAGAACGCTGACCGTCTTTGACAGCTGCATGGCAACGAGTTCGAGCGAGTCGCAATTGGCTTCGATGATGATTTCGCCTGGTTCAACAGCTTCGTTTGTTCCGCCTGCCTTTGATGTTTTGGCTTGTGGCTTACGACTTACCTTCAGACTTGCTTGCCCCTGCCGTGCCGTGTAGCTCGCTCCGAGAGGCAGCAGGCGCAGTGTGTCCAGATTGAGCGTTAGGCTCACTGCCGACATTGGTACCTTCACGGGTTGCATCTGCAGTGTGCTGATGTTCACTGCCTCGCTGTCGAGTAGTTCTGTGCTTTGCTCTGACCTGCTTTCCTGTGTCAGCTTCTTCGTCGAGTGACAGCTCATCGCTGACAGGGCAATTAGCACGATGAGGACAAATCTGAATAGCCTCGATAGCCCGAGATAAGCGGTTAAGTGCCCGCCGGGTACGACTGTTCTCTGTGCCGAGTGTTTCAATTTGCTCTTTTGTTTCTTCATATTTCTTTTGAGTTTCAACTAATAGTGCAGAGATATCCTCATACATAGCTTTATAGGTGTCATGCACCTCCTTAGCTGTCTTGGCATCTCTCGTTTTCTTTTCTGCAATCCAGGCAATGGCAGCACCTATACCACCTGACGGGATTGCCCACTGCAGAATCTGGAATATAGTGTCTGCCATTGTCTTTCAATCTTAATTAAACCTGTCTGATACCAATTTCACGAAGCCACGATGGAACATCAAAACTTGGACAGGCCTTGCCTGAGTTTAGTTCATGGTGTCCCACGATGCGTATCTGAGGGAAGCGGCGATGGAAGTCCTGGACGTAACGCTTGAGGGCTTCACGCTGTGCCTCGGTGCGAGTGTCCTTGGGCTTTCCAGCTCTGTCGCAACCACCCACATACACGATGTGTCGGCTCACGACGTTGTAACCTGCAGCACCATTGGTAATTTCCCACGGGTCAACCATTGCGTCCTCGTTGTTCTGAACAAGTCGTTCCACACGCCCGTCAAGATGTATCATGTCCGTGTAACCCACCTGCTTCCAGCCACGCCCTCCTTGGCTTATAGGGGCAGTATGCCAGTGGCGTATCTCCGCAGCACTTACCTCACGTCCTTCGGGCGTGGCGGTGCAGTGGATTACAAGGTAAAGTAGTGATGACATAATGAAATAAAAAAAGAAAAGCCCCACCCCTTGAGTCCTCTCCATTGTTTGAGAGAGGGACTGTGGGTGAGGCTTTTAATACCGTTTTATCCAGCAGCCTGTGGTCCGCTCTCTTCGCTACTACCACCGTCACTCTTAGGCGTTTCCTTCTTTTTCTTCTTCTTGGCGACGGTGTAGAGCGCAAACTCACGTAAGTTAGCATCGCCAGTGAGCTTTAGCGTACGGAGCACTCCGGTTGCCCTGCTGCGTAGTTTTACGCACTTGATGTTCTTCGCAGGTAGGAAGTCTTCCACAGAAGCAGCACCCAGTGTGCGTAATCCAGCCGAGAAGATAGCGAGGTCGTCAATCTTGACGTTCTTTCCGTCAATAATGATTTCCTTGATGCAAGCCACCATATCGCGCAATACACCATAGATGCAACCTTTTGAAAAAGGCACATTGTGCGTAGCCATGTAGTCGGCAAGCTGGCGGAGGTCGATGGTCTCTTCGCTTACGGCACGTGCATAAAACTTCTTATAGCCCGCACTCTTCTTGTTCTTGTTCTCGTAGATTTTGTAACGAATCATAATTGTTTTTCCTTTCTTTACTTATTAATTAAACATTTTGTTTTCTCTGTGTGTAATCACATTGCAAAGATAGGAAGGGTGCGAGAGTGGGTAAAGGTTTTCAGCGGTTAGCAGGGGTTAGCAGATATTTTTACTTGTAATAAGATTTCCAAGTAATTTATTGCAATGATTAAATATGTTTTGTATTTTTGTATCCAAATATAATTTTACATGAAAAGAGCAACTACAATACCAGAACAAATTAAACTTTTAAGAAATCGTGGAGTACAGATTAATAATGAAGCGAAAGCAAAGGAAAATCTATTGGATATAGGTTACTATCGCTTAGGATTTTACTTCTTTCCTTTTGAAATATCATATCCTAATCCGAATAACCGAAATCATAAGATGAAAGCTAATACATGTTTCGAAGATGCCGTTACACTCTACTACTTTGATTATGATTTGCGTAACATGCTTTTAAAATATATCAGCAGAATAGAAGTTGCTTTTCGCACTTACCTTACCTATATATTAAGCAAACGATATAAAAACATTCCTTGTTGGTTTGTTAGTCCGAAAGTTGTAGAGCAGTTGTTCATCAGCAAGTTCAACAATAAATGCTATAAGGAAGTGAAACGCAACATAAATATAAAACGACATCACAAGAAACATAAGGGTAGCATTTATGCTCCAGCATGGAAAACGCTTGAACACATGACGCTTGGAAGTGTGCTGTTACTCTATAATAATTTGAAAAAAACAGATGATCAGCTACTCATTGCAAAGCATTTTCAGATAAATAAGGTCGCTGTTTTTAAAAACTATATCGAGGTTGTAAGATGTATACGCAATGTTTGTGCCCATGGTGCCGTGTTATGCGATGTGCGGCTTCATCAGATGGTAAAGAAAGGACCTGCTGGGAAAATTACACAAGGCGAAGCGTATAGCCTTGGTGGTGCAATAAAAGTGATAGCCTATCTTATTGGTGCTATCTCGAAGAATCGGCAGCACGACTTTGTTATAGAACTGAATAAGGCTTATACTACATTAAAAAATAAGTCCATCAACTTAACACCAACAGTGGAACAAATTACACACATGAAGTGGGAATTGTCTGATATAGCATCACTTGAAATCTAAAAAATAATTAAAAAAATATCGAAATAGAGTATGCTTATATTGTGATATAAAAACAAATACATACCTTTGTATCGTAAAAAGTGCTGGTGAATGCCCCTGTCGCACCATCAACACTATAAAAGGATTAATGCAATGGCTTGCACCCTCGTCGTGCAAGCCATTATTGTTTTGTTTGTATATATAATAAGGTGCAAGCGAAAATAAGAGTTAAGGCTTACTTGAATCTCACTTGTAGATTCAATTTAAAACAAAGCTCGTGAGTTTCGTTTTTATAGAGCTTACCAAAGTCGTATCTGCTTGACGAGGGCGTTTCTAATTTAGTGTTACAATAGAGGTAATCTATTACCATATACAACAAAAAAACGAGGGACAGCCCATAGGCAACCCCTCTATTGTTCTTTTGGTAAAGGTGCAGTCTAATGGTCTTAACCTTTAGGTGCATCTGTAGAAATTTTCTGTTTCTTTTCGTTATATTCTTTGAATGCGCTATCCAATTGCTTCTTAAAGCTGTCGGATATTTTCTGAGATATACGATCCGTTATCTCCTTTATCTGTTCCTTAGTAAAGAGAGTTCCCTCTACCTCTGGATTGAAAAGAGTATTATATACTGTTTTGTCCATATTGCTTATTTTCTAAAATAGTTCTGAAAAAAGGCTGCATTCAGTTCTGGCTTGAAATAGTGTTTACGGTTTATCCACACAAAGCCATCACCTTTTGATATTACTGCTACATCTACGGGACCACCCACGGTCTCTTCTCCAGGTTGCATTCTTCGAACGAGAGAGGTAAGAGAAATAAAACTTTCAGCCATATTTGCCATGTCCTCCTTGTCTAAGGAAATCACTGTTTGCAGCAAAGGTTTTGTGTAACTTTCGAACATCTCATCTTGTATAACATCGATAACCTTCTTCGTAAAGAGTTGTGTATTCAACCCTCTTATGGCAGGGGCAACTGTTGCAGTAGAGGCATTCTCTTCAACTCTCCCAGCTATTAGTTGTAAGAATTCAGACATCGCTTTGTCGATGACTTTATAAAGAATATCTTGAAATGTGGGGTTTATGCCACGTACAATGGTATGTGTTACATCTGTTTGGGCAAAAGGCGTGATACTGGTTGCATAGCCATGGTCTGATATTTCTACAATCCTGTCCTTGTCAATATAGTAGCGTAAACAACCATCAAAAGCTAATGAGACATTGAGAGGATATAGTGAAGGATAGATTTCGTCTTCTCCATATCCAACAAATACCAAGCCTGTATTCATAGACGTGTCTAAAGCTGCAGACAAATAGTAGAAGAAAGACTCGCATAGCGTATCCGAAATGCTCAGTTCTTTCTCTTTTGAATATTTCTCTACGCCGTCATAGAAGAAACTCTTGAAGTCCTTATATCTGTAATTTTCAAAATCAGGACACCTCTTTGCAGTTTTATTAACATCCATACTGCTAAGAAGTTTTTCTTTAAGAAGTCCTTCAGAAACTTGGTTAAAAGCTATTCCCTGTTCACGGACAATTTCGTTATGGCATACATTTACAAACGAATCCAACAGTGTCATCAAGCAATTACGCTGTGTCTCTTCGTCACAGAAAAAATGTCGATTATGCAAAAAATCTAAGAAATCATCTACGTAGTCTTTCAATTTCTCAAAAGATTTTTCAGCTAACTCTTTGCGATACTCCTTAATGATGATATCCCAAGGCACCCCCATAAAAGCAGCGTTGTTATAGGTCATAACGGCGACTGGATGATACTTTGAGAGCGTGAATATCTTATTGGCACTATTCACTACTTTATGCGTATCACCCATAGTCACAGCACTATCAGCAGCAATAGCTACTGCATGTTTGTTTAGTACGGCTACAATTGCGGTCATTTTATTTATCGTGTTTATAATATTAACATGCCACAAAGATAGCTATTTAATATCAGAAAAGCAAGAACTTAATCCTTAAAATTTATAGAAAAATGAGCTATAAGTCGTCTGTCTTTAAAAGACCTCTCCCCCCTCATGGTTCTCCCAACGCCTCGACAATCATCGCTACTTGCCGTGGAGTGAAGACACGTTGGTGGGGCGAGTAGCCGATTGCTTTAAGTCGCTCTGTCAAATCTGGATAAAGATGTATCCATAGGGAGAGTTTCTGCCATGCTGCGCCTGGCGAGAGGTGGGGATTATAAGCCTGTGCCAGCTCCGTGCGACCATAAGCACGGAGTTGGAAAGGAGGCTTTTTGGGGTGTGATGTTGTTATCATATTGCTTAGGATTTGAAAATTAGAAACTTATAGACTTTGTTTTATTTCGTTCTATTATTCGTTATTTGTGGTTTGTTTTATATGCTTCGGTAAAACGAGTTGTTTTCTTTCGAATTGTTACCTTATCACTTACGGTGTGTAAGTGGGTCACTTACGGTTAGCGAGTGAACGAGTTAACAAGTGGACGAGTTGACAGGTTAATTGTACCGACAACTTGTTTACTTGTCAACTTGTTTACTTGTCAACTTGTTTACTTGTCAACTCATCAACTTGTATCACACTACAAAGTTGGCGATTAATATTCAGTTTTGCAAATGATGTTTTTGTCTTGCGTGTTTATGTTGGTAAGATGAAGGTGAGACATGTTGAAATAAAAAAGCGCAAGCACTTCACTCATTTATGAAATCCTTGCGCGGTGCGCTCTTGTTGCGTGTGGTAGTCGAGGAAAGCTCGGCTACCATCTTATGTAAGTGAGACTTGTTTCTGAATAATTGGCATTACTTCTTTGTGCATAATCTCTCTTATAAGATTATAGTGCAAAGGTAAGCATTTCATGGCACATTTGCAAAGGAAAATGCAATAAAAAACACAGCAATGAGGTGTTCTCTGCCTTCAAAGTGCATCGTGCTCAAAACGACATGGCTGCACGGCTGCTGGATTCAAACGGCGGTTTAAAGCCATTCAATCAGTGGTTGAAGGACGTTCTGCCGATTGCTTCGCATCAGTGTGGCGCATGGCTACGGACAGAATACGATACAGCCGTACTAAGGGCGCATCAGGCAGCCGACTGGCAGCAGTTCCGCCGCGAACGGGATGTGCTGCCTAACCTCAAGTGGATGCCCTCAACGAGCCTGCACCCAGGGGAAGATCATCGGAAGTACTGGGGAACGATACGACCGATTGATGATGAGTTCTGGACGGAGCACCGACCGGGCGACCGATGGAATTGCAAATGCAGCCTGACGAGTACTGACGAGGCGGTTACGCCTGTGCCTGCTGAGGATGTACACTCCGAGCCGCAGGCTGGGTTGAAAGGCAACCCTGGCACAACGGGCGAGACGTTCTCTGACGATCACCCGTATTTCCCCGCATCGTGTGACGATTGTCCGTTCTATACTCCTAAGTTCAAGGATAGGCTCAAGCGGCTGTTCAGAGATAGAGTAAAGGACTGCTATCATTGTCCGTATATTAATGGGTGCATATATGGGATAGATAAGAATGATATTAAAGAGATAAAAAAGGAAGCACGTGAGCAGCTACAAGGTACCACTATTACCATCCCAAACTTTGAAGGAGAGATTGGTATCTCACGAAGAAGTATAGATGAATGGACTAATCAGCCACATGCACACTATGCTGAAAAGAATAGAATGTTACTTAGCATTGAGGAGGTCCTTGATTCAGCAAAGTATATTGGTAGAAAGTCAGACAATAGTACCAAGCCTGGTTCTAAATGGATTCATCTCTTTGAGACAAAGATACAAGGCGAAAAAAGTTGGATTATCATAAAGGAGTATCAAGATGGGACGACAATGTTATATAGTATCTCAGATAGTCCAAACATCTTAATAGGTCTAAACGAAAGATAGCCCCATCTTCACGGCTGGAAATACAATCCAACATAGAAGCAGAGCTATCCACTGCAAATATACAACTAATCAACGAATAAAGCAAGCAAATGGATATAAAAGATTTTTCGGAACTCATAAAAAGGCAAAGTCGGGAGGTTGATCAGCTTGTTCGACGGCAATTACCTGTAAAGGTGGGGCGCATGGCTAAGGATCATTATCAGGACAACTTCCGCAAAGGTGGCTTCGTTAATCGTGGTTTGCAGAAGTGGGCAACAACAAGGCGACAGCAGTCAGGTTCTGCTTCGGCATCAGCTTCGTATGGTCCGCTGCTCTCTGGGCGCAACCATCTGTTCTCGTCTATTAAGTACGTACCTGGCGATTATCGTGTGATGGTCTCGAATGATTTGCCCTATGCTGCCATACACAATCAGGGTGGCACTGTCAGCCCCACTGTTACGCCCCGTATGCGCCGTTTTGCGTGGTATATGTATTACAAGGCATCGGGCAAAGATTCAAAGGGACAGCGGGGCAAGAAAAAGGCTACAGCGCAATCAGCGTCACCACAGGCGGAGTTCTGGCGTAATCTTGCACTTACACGGAAACAAAAACTCTCAGTGAAGATTCCTCGACGGCAGTTTCTCGGTGAGAGTGAGGAACTCACGCAGCGCATCAATGAGAAAATAGAACAGGAGATTACCAATGTTTTAGGAATATAGAATATGGAAGAGATTTTTACGTCAATCCTCAATCTCATTAGTCGTGAGATACCAGAATTGTCGCTCGTAGATGAGGACTGCGGGCAGCTGGAAACAGCTGAAGACACTTACCCCGTTACATTCCCTTGCGCTCTTATAGGCAATATGGAAGCCGACTGGGACGAAGTGGGCATGGGTGTGCAGAAAGGAGTTGTTACGCTTACAGCACGGCTTGCCATTGATTGTTATGACGATACGCACATCGGTTCGGGAACAACGGAAAAGGCTGCAGAACGTTTACGCCTTGCGAACCGCCTGTACACTGTGCTTCAATGTTCGCGTCACAACGACGACATGGGTCCGCTGTATCGCACGAAAACAAGGTTCTATTCGTTGCCGGGCATGATTAAGGTGTATGAATATGTCTTTCAGTTTGAGTTGCACGACGATTCGGCTGCCAGATAAAAAAGAAAAAGATAAAAGGAATCCTTATCCTTTTACCTTTTTCTCGTTATCCAACATCTCTTACCTTTTTACTGTTTGAAACAGTTCCAACTGTTGTGCCGTCAATCGTGGTACTTTCACTTTGGGAACTGGTCGCAGCTGAATGTCCTTTATCTCACGGCACTTGCGGCGGATGATGGCCATAATGCGCTCTTCGGAGATAAAAAACTCTTGTTTTGAGAGTAATGTCAACGCATCATCGAAACGGAGGCGTCGTTCCTCCGTCCAGTAGTAGTAGCGTCGGCATAATGCCTCGTCGCGCAACTCTATGAGTGCTTTATCTCGTCCTTTCCCCATTACGTGCAAATTTAACAAATAATCAGCTTATTTGCAAGTGATTACATGATAAAAGCACGTATTTATGTGTACGGACACATAAAGAAGCCTCCCCAAGCCCCTAAAGGAGGGTGGGGATGTAAGATTACCACTGTATCGATGGTAGCTTAACTTCCTCCTTCTTTAAGGGATTGAAGAGGCTTTTGCAACACCCTCATACATCCCCTCCTTCCGGAGGGGTTTGGGGAGGCTTTTATAACCTACAGAAGCTTGGTTCTACGCGTTCCCAAACATTGGTCTTTGGATTCTTCTGATAGAAGTAGTAGTTGATAGCGTTCTTCTGGACCACATTCGCCTCCTTGAAAAGTGTCATAATCTCTGAATACTCACTATCGAACTTATCCTCCAACTCATACAGCTTAGAGATGCTCTTGTAGTCGAGGTCGCCAGCCTTATTGCGCTCAAGCAGCGTCATTGCCATCTGATACATTGGATCGTCCGAACCTTTCTCGCTTTGCTTCATATAACGCTTGAGGTAGTCGATTAGACGCTCTGCAGCAAGGTCTGCACGCTCGTCAAATCCTTTCACTTTATTACTTGAGATCTCAAGGCGAAAATCGCCGTCAGTAATCGTGTAGCTTCGCTGGTCTGTCTTGCGGACCTGACCATAATCACGCATCACACTTACAAAGCTCTCAACTTCACCCTGTAGCCAGTCGTGAAATCCACGCACGTCGGTCACAACACGTGTTAAGCGTTGCCACACATCGTGCATCATCTCCGCACGTAGCCCCTCGTAGGTCTCACGGCGTTCAATGCGACTCTGCTTTTCTTCGTTCTGTAACTCAGCAAGTAGCTTCGCACGCTCTTCCTTGCTCAAATTCTTAATGTTTACCATATTATTCTGTTTTTTGTTTTCGGATGATCATTCTTATTTTTGTATTTAAAGCATTGAGATCATCCACATTCAATGCTCTAAAAGATTTACCTGCTATTCGTGGGTCTTTACAAAAGGCATCCACACGGTTCCAGTCTGTCGTATCTATGCCGTATATCTGCAACTGGTGAAGTACTCCGCTACGTGCCTTGCGTAGGATATCATACTGCTTACGTCTTCGCTCGTCATATCCTGTAATATCTTCCATCTGTCTACACATAGCATCATACTCTTTATCTAACATCTGATGAAGGTGTACTGTTCTGTTTTGTGTAAACTGATAGACCAGCGTTTCCTTGTCTGCACCAGGCATCTTCTTTAGCAGGGTATAAAACCTTGCATAGTTCCCGACTGCTCCCATAGCTTTTCCTCCTTCCAATCTTTATATGCTTTACGACCAGAAGCTACAGCCTCTGTAAGATCATCGCTAAGGTCACTTTCACCGAACAATGGTATGCCATGTACGCTCACATATAGCTCACCATTAAATTCCATTACTTGTACGGCTTCACGTGCCTCTGCATCAAGCCGTGCCTGTCGTTTAGTTTCTATACGATCAGCACGCTGTTCGTGCCATACTTGCAATCTGCGTTTGATTTTGTCTAAAAATGTAGTCATATCTTCTATTGCTTTTGAATATAATATATTTGAATAGTCTTTTTATTCCGTTTAATGTGTAACTCTGTCTGACCATCTTCTACCATAAGGTAGGACGTGATTCTACTTCTTACCGTTATGTCTCTACGATCATAGAGTTTATAGATAAACCAATCAACAAAGTCTTTTAACTCCCTCCATCCTTTCTCGCTGTTTTCTATTCCTCGCAAAGAGTAACCTTGATTGATAGCTCTTTGCAGTTTTAACAGCCATTCAGGCTTATCGGTTGGTGTTATCGAATGTGATAGTAACCTTTCCATAGTTGTTTATTTTGAAGCCTTCCACTCAACTCTAATCACTGCATCAAGCTTACCACTGCCTCTACATATTGGGCACTCTTGCTTGTATCGTTTTTGCCAGTCGTCTTCCTTCCAACGGTATCCGTTCCCTTGACAGTAGGGGCAAATGTGCCCTTGACTCTCGACTTGGTCTGTCATCTTACCACCTGGACTCATCAATCCGGGACTAATCTCAATAAATCGTTTCTCCTTGCTCATAGTTTTATTGTAACTCTAATTGAACATTAAAATGATACTCTCTGCACAGCCGTTTCACTTGGACTACATCGAACGGCTCTCTGTCAAAAGCGAAGAAGATTGTGCGTTCTCGTGTAAGTACTCTCACTCCTTTCTTTCGTAGCTTGTACAATAGGTTGTCTCGCTTGTTTGCCATAGCCTTTACTGTTTTGTTTCACCCCAGTATATATCTGCTCGCTCTTTCCATATCGTGTAATAGCCAAGATTGCCAAAATAGCGTCCCTTACTGATTGCTCTGTAACCTTCCACCCATATCTTCAGTGCTGCATCAAACATAACGCTCACTGCCGTGCGACCTGAAGGCTTGTTGCCGTCTGCCTGACTGATAAAAATGAGCAGCTTATCACGATGTCGAGCCTTGAATTCCTGATACTCCTTAAAGCTCATCTGTGTGTATTGAAAACTATCAATAACTATGATATCTGGACTTTTACGCTTCTTAAGACGTGCATCAAGATCTTCCATACTCTCACTGATGAGGATAAACCGCCGTGCAACATCTTGCATACCTGCTTTCATAATTGCATTCTTCATTGTTAGTGAGAAACCCTCCTCTAAGGAGTTATAAGCAATCTTTCCGTACTTTGCCAACTCTTTGCAGAGCTTCATCGTAAAGCTGGTCTTACCGCTTCCGCTTCGTCCCCAGATGAACCATACACCGCCTCGTTCTGGTGCTCCGAAGGCATCTGCCCAGTCGCCTTCAAATGGATAGGTTTCTTTCTTCATACGTAGCATATCGGTTACTGACATTGCTCTATTCATTGCTTTGAACTTTGAGGTTTGAACTTTGAGCAGTATTTGAATGTTGTTTTACCACTGTTTGAGCTCCCCTCCTTTCGGAGGGGCTGGGGGAGGCTTTAGCCATTAACTTCACTCTATGAATACTCTTTTTCACACGTCTTAGGTCAAACTCGTATTCTTCTGAATCTCTCACAACTTCTGATATATGTGCTTTATCCGTTACGCCATTTGCCATACAAACCGCATAGACATCGTGAGCACCAGTCCTCTCCAGCTCAAAGAACTTGCGACCGATACGTGAATGTATCTCGTTGTATCCACACTTGTTGTAACGCAGTCCCATTGTCATACGACGCTTGATATAGCTTGTAGAGAAGAAGACGATACCACACTTATCCTCCAAACGGTTGTACAAGTCAATGAAGTAGTGAAATACACGCTCTGGCAACTTGTCCGCCTCGTCAAAAAGAAGCAGCGGTGCTTTCATCTGAATAAGATCATCAATGATGCGATCGAGCAGCTCTCTAACGCTGTAACCTTCTGTCTTCTGACCGATACGGCGTGCAATCTCACGAATGAAGTCGCTCTTCTTCATATCTTCTGAACAGAGAATATAGAACACCTCGCCATGCTCACTTGCATACAGCTTAGCTGTGGTTGTCTTTCCGCAGCCTGCTTCACCAACTACCCACGTAACGTTCTTGACTGTTTGAGCATCGTTCATAGCGAACACCATTTCCTGATAGGCTTTCGTCTCAACGACTTGCCAGTCTGTACCAGTAGTAGTTCCAAGCTGCGATGCAAGGTTGCGCCACATATCGTCGCTGATATTCTCCCACTTGCCCTGCAAGATACTACTCACTGTTGCGCTACTTGTTCCTGTAAGGCTCTGTGCAGCCTTGTTCTGACTTGGATACTTGCTGACATATTGTTTCAAGCTCTCCTGTATCTGTCCTTTTTCGTTCTTTGTTAGTTTCATATTGTTGTTCTTTTTATTAATTGTTCTTGGTTCAGTGAGGCATTGCCTCGCTGCTTATAATTACCTTATCACTTTCAGTGCATAAGTGAGCCACTTTTGATGCGTAAGTGAATGACTTATCATCGGTTTCTTTATAGTTTTCCTGCCGTTGCTGCCATATCAACCACAGCCGTCTCAACCTCCGCCCAGTCCTCAAGGCTTACTTGCTTTGTCTTCCGTCCTATCTTATACTCTTCTGGCGACTTGCTATAGATACCTGTACGACGTTCAATCTGCCTGCGCTCGGCTGCTGTCATTCCCTTAGGTTTTGGACTGCGTAGGCCGTGCTGCTCTGGCATTACGCCGTGAGCCTTTTCAATCTCGCGTCCAGCAACTGTACGTTCAATGCGGTCAGTGGTATTCGCAGCCTGTTCCTGCCTGATGAATGCTGCTTCGCCTTCTGTCTGCTCTTGTATCGCACGATGTATCACAACGTAAGGTTCTGCTACTCGTTCAAACCTCAGACTGCCGTCAGCCTCTTTCTTATAGAGTCGGATACTTCCGAAGTCGTAAGGATCATACTTAACAACGAACCGCTCATAAGTGTGCTGCCTTCGCCATTCGTGGTCTGGCACGCCTGGCTGGCTCATCACTTCGTATTGTCGCTTCTCCTTCTTAATGGTAACACTGATACCCTGGTCGGTGAAGGTGCTCATACGCTTAGCCGTTACCCAGAACATATCCACCATGTCGTGTGCCGTTACCTGCTGCGTTTCCTCATTCACGCTGCTGTCGTAGACATCCTGTCTACTCTTGCCGTATGCGGGGTGCGCCATTTCGTTCCACTCCTTAGTAGCCTTTGCGTAAGCATCTTTCAGTTCCTCAAGCGTATAGAGTGAGTCCTTGTTTTCCTCAATAAATTCAAGGTTTGGACGGCTCGACATCTTCTTTGCCGTAATGTTCTGACCTGTGAAACGCCAATCCTTGTGCAGCACTTGTTGTTGGAACCGACCGAACACCGCCTCAATAGTCTTTGATTCGCCGTTATAAGGCTGCGTGGTGCGGTGCACGTGGCAAAGCTTCTTAAACAGTCCGTCGGCATCCAGTTTCTTATGTCCTCCCTGGTTGTCATGTACTATCTCGTAGGGCTTGTACTTACTGGTCTGAATTGCCATGCGATATGCGTGGTATTGTGCTTCGTAGTCCTCTGTATCGCTGATATGCCAACCAAGCATAACCTCACTCATCGCATCAATGACGACATAGACCTGTGTGGTGCGCACCTTGCCGTTCTCGTCCTGGTAGTAGAGGTTCAGCTTCGTTCCGTCACCATACCACAGAGCGTCACGCTTCGTAGGCAAGGCAGTGCGATGCTTACGTCCGAACTTCTGTCGTGCAGCCTGCTCACCATATACAGCATCGTACCATAGTGGCATTATTGCAGCACTGTTCAGCCATCGTTTCATACCGCTAAGGCTTTTCAGTGGCTTCCATTCGTTTGCTTCTGCCTGTCTGTTTGCCTCTTCAAAGAGCTGCGCATCGGTGTAGACTGGAACCCTGCAACGCTTCAGTGCAATGAGCAGCTGTCCGAACTCGTCAGTGATCTTCTGTGTGTTCTTGTTTCCAATCTTACCGCTGATAAGGCTCTTATAAGATTCTGTCTTGAACGCCTTGATCTTCGCTTTCAGTCGTGCTTCATTCTGTGGAAGGGTGTGCTGATACTCTTCACGCATAGCTTCAGAACTCTGATAGATTACCTCCCAAGCTCCTGCAGTGCTGCCGTTCAAACTTTGACGGATAGCCCTGCGCTGTGCCATCAACTTCAACAGCTCTTTCAGTACACTTGCATTAATGGTGTATTCTTCTATGAGCTTCTCTGTAAGATGTTCCTGCTTGCCGTTCTTCTCGTAGGTGAAGTTTTCAAAGAACTCACGTGCCTCGCTGTCAAGCCGTATGCGGTCACGCATCATTGCTTCCTTCATTCGTTGCTCTGGATCACCGTATCGTTCCATATACCGAGCCTTGTATTTCTGAGGAATGGAACTCCATGCGTAAAGTGCCTGACCGCCCTCGCCACCTCCACGGTGTACGCTGACAATATTTCCACGGCTCATGTTCTGACGTAATGTAGCAGCTTTAATAACTGCATCACCACCTCCAGTCAGTTCCGCGTAGGTTACGCACAATATCTTGTTGAAGTATTCCATCCCAAATATAGTTATAAGCTCATAGCCATCAATTCAACCTCACTCTGTAACTCCACGAAGGCAGGTATGTTCATATCTTGCTCTCGACGTGTCACAATTCCATCAACAAAGACACTCACGCTGCCATCCTTGCGGTCTACAACTATCTTCACTCGCTCACCGAAGGTCTGTGTCATTGTCTGTTCAGCTTCTTCGTGAGTAGTCTCAACGTCAGCCTGTTTCCAATTAGGAGTTCCGTTCAGCTGTGTTAGTGCTGTGAAGCGAATCTTCCTTGCAAGCTCGCTGTCGCTTTTGAAGTTCAGAGCCTTCCATACCATCACTGTGGTGCAGTTAAAGACTTCACACAAGTGAGCTTTACCTTTCTTACTTACATAGATTTGTTTTTCCATAATTTCTTTCTTATAATGTTTATCTTGTAGGCGGTGGGGAATCGAACCCCAGTCGCTCCGATGCTTTTAATTCCGTGTCCGCTACCATTCGGACGTAGCCGCCTTTTTGTTATAGTTATCTTACCTTCTCTTCATATACTCTTTCCTCGGTCTCGTTACAAATGATAGCTACTGTTCCACCTTTATAGTCCTCAAAGTAGCTGTGATTTGTACCATTATTGCTTTGAATCCAGTTCAAGCAATATTCATAACTTGACTTAAAGCCCATATTGTTGCTACTCATTTCATCATCAAAATACACATCGTAAGTTTTCATACTTTTATATTTTTAATAAAACATTCTTCTATCACGCCCCTTTTTTGTATCTTTGGACGCTGTTAATAAACTTAACACGCTGCAAAGATAGTGATAATTTTCAACCATCCAAACTTTTTGGGTGATAATTTTCATTTTATGTGTAAAATTTTATCAAGAATAGAGGAATTATCCAAGCATGAGGGGATAACTATCGGTGCTTTGGAGAAGAAAATAGGTGCCAGTAAAGGTGTCTTATCACGTGCTATAGCTAAGGGTACAGACATACAAGCTAAATGGATAGAATCTCTTGTTGAAAATTATCCCCAATACTCTGCAGAATGGCTCTTAACAGGCAAGGGAGGCATGCTCAAGACAGCAGCACAAGAACAATACATAACAACACAACAGAGCACACCAATGATTAACATTCAGACAGCGCAGCATGTAGACAACATACAAAAAGGGATACCACTTATACCATTTAGTGCTATGGCTGGCGCATTGAAGGGTGAGGTTTCTGTACTCGAATATGAGTGCGAACACTATGTAGTGCCTGCCTTCAGGAATGCAGACTTCCTTATCCCTGTCAGCGGAGACTCGATGATACCTACATATAGGTCTGGCGATATCGTAGCATGCCAGCGCATACCTATGTCTTCATTATTCTTTCAATGGAATAGACCATACGTGTTAGATACGGAGCAGGGGGCTATCATCAAGCGTATCAAACCTGGATCGGACAAGCAGCACATACGTATCATCTCCGATAACCCTGATTATGACCCTTTCGAACTACCGCTCACAGCGATTTACTCCGTAGGGTTGGTTATAGGCATCATTCGCCTTGAATAGTAGCTAAAAAAGGGATGCACGCACACAAATAGGCGTAAAATCATCCTAAATAAGGGGCAAATAGCCTGTATTTACAGCAGTTTCGATGAAAAACAGAAGGTAAAAAAATGGCATTATAACCCCACTTATGTGGAATAAGGGGAGGGGGTAAAATGCAAAAAACGGGGTTAATCCGCTTTTTTTCGTCCTTATTAGGGGGGTGAATGTAATGCAATCTATACGAAAAGTGTTAAGGTAACTATTAAGGTAACTATCACATTTCGTTTTATTTTATTAAAGTAACTGTTAAGGTAACTATTAAAGTAACCCCATTTTTACCCTAAATTCACCTGCTTTTCAACCCAATAAAACGCAAAAACGGCTTCCAACCGTTCAAAAACGTATTGGAAGCCATTCAACTATCGTTCAATCAGCGTTTTAGCTGTTCAAGTTTGTTCCTTTTTTGTCGCTTTAGAGCGTATAAGCTCGCCAGCCCTGATACAAGCCTTTCTGTTCAGTACAACCCCTCCCTTACTCAATCCTACACGCTCCAGCGAACTTTGCTTAATACCTATCTCCTCAGCCGTCAGAACGCTGTAAATTGCAGGAATAGAACCAAAGTAATAATTCTTCCTTCCATTCATCAATTGTACGTGTATTACCTTTGTCATAGTTATCTCTTTTTGTTTGCAAATATACAAAATAGTTATTATATACGATATATTAAACATGTAATTATTTAATAACAAAGCAAAATAAAAGGCGAGCCAAAATAAACTCCCCCACATTGTATCACGATAAAACAACCTCTCCCACAGCCATTCTTTCCGTCTCTGTCGCCCTCTATACTCCTCACACAATAAAACCCCCATTCTTACGCTAAAATCGCCCCAAATCGCCTCCTTTCCGGTCCCATGTAACATTATCTCCTCAAACACTGTTCAAACATCTCTCGAATGTAACACAAATGTAACACGATTGTAACATTTCGTTTTGCGCTCCGTTCACCCTCAATTATCCTGTAACTCTCTGATATACAAACAATCTAACAACATTTATACAATTATTATATTTACACATTTCGTTTTACCCCCCTTACATACGCTTTAATTTTTATGGGCAAAGTTACCCGAATTAAAGCGTTCCTCACTTATGCAGAAAACTGCCGACCGCAGCAACAGCCACACGAGCGAAAAT
>QWCF01000421.1_pt1 | contig 19346 bp, 17 predicted proteins | sample 1972521 | NCBI WGS metagenome assembly QWCF01 (sample SAMN09866715, study PRJNA288562) | Human oral metagenome isolate term4_saliva, whole genome shotgun sequencing...
GTAGCCCGTGGCAGACAAGATCGGCGAGGTCGTCGTAGAGGTCGGCGCTGACGCGCGCGACTTCCGCGGCGACGCTGAGCGGGGCATCGAGAAGAGCCTCAAGAAGATCGGCAAGCGTATCGAGCGCGCCGCTGAGAAGTGGGCGCGCGAGATGCGCGACTCGGTCAAGGACGCCCTTGACGGCCTCGTGCTCCAGGTCAACGCCAAGATCGACCCGAAGGACCTGCGCCGCATCGAGGCGGCGATTGCCCAGACCAAGGCGTCGCCCGAGGTAACCCTCTCGGCTCGCGAGCTGGAGGAGATCAAGCAGAAGCTCCGCCGAGCAGAGTGGCGCACGCCGGTCAAGCCGGTCCTGGACGACAACGCCGTGGCCAAGATGGGGCGCGAGCTCGACGAGATGAAGGCCGCGATCAAGGCCCGCGTTGACCTTGATGAGGTGTCCCGCAAGCACGCTCTGGAGGCTATCCGTAAGACCGAGGCGGAGATCGACGCCAAGGTCGACATCAAGGGCCAGGACATCGCCGATCTCAAAGAGAAGATCGCCAACATCAAGTCCGAGGTCAAGGTCGACGCCTCCCTGGAGAAGGCTACTCAGCGAAAGATCAGGGAGCAGATCGCCAAGCTCGACGCGAAGCTGAAGGCCGAGGCCGAGCTCGACGACGTTTCCAAGAAGAAGATTCAGGAGGAGCTTAAGAAGATCGGCGGGGACATCGAGACCCACGCCCACCTGTCTGAGGCCTCCAGGCGGAAGCTGAAGCACGAGCTCAACAAGCTCGACGGCAAGGCGACCGTCAACGCCGACCTGGACGACGGCAAGGCCCGTTTCGACCTAGCCCGGCTGACCAAGAAGCCGTACTTCGTAGACATCCACGCCCGCCTCGCCAAGGCGTCCCTGGCGAAGGTCGCCACCCAGCTGAAGGCCCTGTCCGGCGGGAACATTTTCTCCGGCCTGAATAACTCGCTCAACGAGCTGTTCACGAACCTGGACACCTTCGCCGTCAAGGCGGCCGGGGCCGGGACCGCGATCCTGGGGCTGACGTCTATCGCCGGCGCTGGTCTCGGCACCGTGGCCCAGTTCGGGGTAAGCCTGGCTCACACGCTCCCCGCGCTGCTCGCCATGCCCGGCATTCTTGGAGCGGCCGCAGCCGGTATCGGCATCTTCGCCGCCGCCATGTCCGACGCCTCCACGGTGCTGGAGGACCTGGGCCCGTCGTTCAGCGCCCTCCAGGACTCGATCTCAACGTCGTTCTGGGGCGAGGCCGAGGGCTCGGTCCGGTCCCTCATCGTCAACGGCCTGGAGGCCCTGACTCCGGCCATCTCCTCCGTGGCCGCGAACATGGGCACCATGACGGCGGCGGTCGCGTCCGCCGCTCAGGACCACATCCCCGGATTCCAGGCGTCTCTCGGCTACCTGGCCGAGGCCATGGACATCGGTGGCGACGGTGCGGGAGCCTTCACCGACGCTCTGCTGACTCTCGGCGAGACTGGCGCGAAGTACCTGCCGTCGATCGCCAGCTGGGCCAACGAGGTCGCCTACAACTTCCAGTCCTGGGTGCAGGCCAAGACCGCCTCCGGCGAGATGGATCAGGCCATCCAGGCCGCCGCCAAGACCTTCGGCACCTTGAAGGACATCGTCTTCGACCTGGGCGGCATCCTGGGAGGAGTCTTCAAGGCCATGGCCTCCGGCTCCGCGCCGATCGACTCCATCGCCTCAGCCCTCGACAGCGCCAACAAGGCCGTCAACGGCCCCCTGTGGCAGGGGACCCTGTCCACGATCTTCAGCGCGATGGGGGACGCTGCATCGCACGCCTTCGCCGGCGTCGGCTCGCTCGGGCAGGCGTTCACCTCCCTGGCCCCGACGCTCTCGACGATCCTCCCCCTGGTCGGGCAGATCATCGAGACCGGGCTCAAGGGCATCTCGACGGCTCTCCAGGACCCCGCCTTCCAGGGCGGCTTGACGTCGTTCTTCCAGAACGTCCTGGTCGCCGTACAGGCTCTGGCCCCTGCCATGCCTGCCCTGGGCGAGGCGTTCGGCGCCATCGCGACCGTTGCCGGGCAGCTGCTCGCAGCCGTCGCCCCCCTCATCGCTCAGCTGGTCGAGGGCCTGGCCCCGGTGTTCACTCAGCTGGCTACTTTGCTGGCCCCCATCATCGAGCAGCTGGGCGCCGCCCTCATGCCGATCATCCAGGCCCTCGGCCCGCTTCTGTCGGCGCTGTTCGCAGTCCTCGGCCCGCTTATCAACGACCTGTTGGCGGCCATCGTCCCAGCCATCCAGCCCATCGTTCAGGCCATCACCGCCCTGCTGATCCCAGCCTTCCAGCTGATCGGGGTGACGGTGAAGGCGCTCATGCCGATCGTCCTCCCGATCATCCAGATCATTCAGAACACAGTCGTCAACGCGATGAAGGTGATCCAGGGGATCATCAACGTCGTCATGGGGATCATCACGGGCAACTGGTCCCAGGCCTGGAATGGGATCAAGCAGATCGGTTCCGGCGTCTGGAACTTCATCACGGGGGCCTTCAGCGCATTCGGAGCCGCGCTGAAGGCCATCGCCCAGGTCGCCTGGAATCTGCTCGGCAGCGTCATCTCCGGCGGATGGAACGCCATTAAGTCCGGCACGGTGGCGGCGTGGAACGCGCTGAAGTCGGTCGTCTCGGCCGGCGTAAACGGCGTGGTCAACCTCGTTCGGAACCTGCCGAGCAGCATCATGAACATCTTCTCCAACGCCGGGTCCTGGCTGCTCAGCGCAGGCAAGAACATCATCAACGGCCTCCTCAACGGAATCACCTCCATGTTCGGCGCCGTGAAGAGCAAGCTCTCCTCGCTGACGAACATGCTGCCCTCGTGGAAGGGTCCCGCCCCCGTCGACAAGGTGCTGCTCACCCCCGCCGGTGAGCTCATCATGCAGGGCCTCATCAAGGGCCTGGAGAGCCAGTACGGAGCCGTGCGCTCATCGCTCCAGGGCCTGACCGAGGACCTGTCCAAGCCTGCCACGATCGGGCTCAGCGCCAACGTCCAGCCGCTCCCGGCGCGCGCCTCGACCGGCCGGCCGAACCCGGCCCCGGAGTCCCCCGGATCGTTTGATAAGGGAAGCCGATCAGGCGCTACAATCAACATCACCAACAACTATCCGCAGGCCAAGCCGGACTCGAAGACTCGCGACGAGGTCGACTGGACGGGGCTGACCTGGATGACCCGATGGGGCGCTGGGTGCTCGCCGAGGGGACGACTCTGTCGACCCGCGGCGAGCCCTGGAGCACCTCAGTCAGCATCCCGGGCCGGTTCGGCGTGCTACCGATCGCTCCGACCGTGCTGAAGTCCGCCACCGTCGCCCTGAAGTTCACCGTGTTCTCCTGGGAGGACGGCCGGAACGGGAACCGCTGCAAGGGCGGCCTGGCCCGCCTGGAGCAGAACTACCAGGACCTCCTGCGCCGCCTGTACGCCTTCGGACGTCTCCAGACCCTCCAGTACACCCCGGCCGGGCAGGCTGCCCGGGAGGCTCAGGTGCGGCCGTCGTCCTCCGTCGAGCCCATCTTCGACCCGCACTCGGAGACGATCTCCTTCACGATCACCTACGAGATCGTCTCCGGCCTGTGGCGCGGCACCGTAGACATCGTGGACCACCTGAGCGACATGTCGAAGTTCAACGGATGCGTGATGCCGATCGCGGACGGGAAGCTTCTCCTGGAGCCGACGGCGCAGACCTGCACCGTCCGGGACAATGTCTCCGGCACGTCGTTCACCTTCACCGGAACCTTGAACGGCGGGGAGCGGCTGCTGGTCGACATCGCCCGCTACCGGGCCTGGAAGAACCCCTCCCAGTGGTGGGAGATTCAGCCGAACGCGCGCCCCGCCGACGGCGAGATTTCCATGAGCCCGGGAGGCTTCCGGGCCACGCCGAACGCTGAGGGCAAGATTTCCATGACGCTGACAGGGACTACCGGCCGATTCCGCGGAAGGATGGCCTACTAATGCCTCGCGATCCTCAGTTCGCTCGTGGCATGGCCATGCGCTATGTCGCCTACGAGCAGGCCGGGGCCCGCCTCGGCGTCCTCCCGGACGCCCTGGCAGGCACGTTCACCTGCCCGCGCCAGGCAACGCCGTCGCTCACCCTGTCCTACCCGAACGGGGATCAGGGCGTGCGCGGAGAGCTGCTCGACTCCTCAGTCGAGATCGCCGTCGAGCTCTGCTACGACGGGCAGACCTGGAACGAGCCGTACAACGCGCGCTTCGTCAACCTGTCCTCGGAGTGGAACCTCGTGGACGACGGCACCGAGCACCGCAAGGCCGACCTCATCCACATCGGGCACCGCCTGGAGGGCGCCCTCGTGTGGAACGTCCCTATCGCGTCCCAGGACAAGGACGGGAAGTACAAGTTCACCTCCCGCAACGCCGGCGAGATTCTGCGTACCGTGTGGGACGCCGCCGTCAAGCGCGGATGGGGCGCTGGGCTGACTCTCGACGTCAGCACCGCGACCGACTCGGCCGGCCAGGGCTGGGCGTTCCAGACGACCATCGCCTTCGACCCGTCGGTCTCCATCAAGTCGATCCTCGACACGCTCATGAACATGGGCATGGTCGACTACAGGTGGCGCGGGCGCACGCTCCAGGTCTACAACGCCGACTCCGCCTTGAAGCGGGAGAACAGCGCTGTCGTGTGGCGCCTGGGCGCCGGAACGTCCTCGGCCCCGGAGAAGCTGGACTGGTCCCAGCTGTGCACCCACGTCCTCGTGAAGGGTGACGAGGGCCGCACCTGGACCTTCCTGAACCCGGAGGCTCCCGCAGGGATGCCTCGCACGGAGAAGGTCGTCAGCGCGGGCGGAGTTGAGCTGGAGGCCACGGCTAGGCGCGTGGCTGACCTGACTCTAAAGACCGGCGCCACGCCGGCTGCAGAGGTGAAGCGCGAGTGGGAGGCCGACGATCTTCAGTGGCTCCCGTTCGAGGACTACGCCCTGGGCGACTGGATTCAGGTCGAGCGCGGCAAGGGTCTGGAGCGCATGCGCGTCACCCAGATTTCGATCTCGGTGACCGAGAACGGGCGCTGCCAGGGGCACACGACCTTCGGGACCATGCTCGACGACATCCTGTCCCGCCTGGCCAAGCGCCAGAAGGGCGTTCTCGGTGCCGTCAACTCCGACGGGAAGAACCCTCGCCCGGAGACTCCGAAGAGCCGGTACGCCCCCGTGCCCCCTCAGGGGCTCGTGGTCTCCTCCACCGTCGTCATCAGCGACCAGGGCTGGCCTCAGGCCGTGGCCTCACTTCAGTGGCAGGCGGTCTCCACGGACACTCTGGGTGTGGCCGTGGACGTCACCGGCTACGAGATATCTGCGCGCCGATTCCCGTTCTCGGCCGGTCAGGTCAGTACCTCGAAGGAGACGACGGCCCAGATGGGAAGCCTGACCCCGGGTGCCCGGTACGGCTTCAAGGTCCGCGCCATCACTGCGGACACGACTGGACGCTGGTCTACAGAGGTCGAGGCAGTCATGGCGACGGACACGGAGCCGCCGCCGGTTCCGACGGCTCCGGTGCTCACCCAGACGCTCGGAGTCCTGGGCGTCTACTGGGACGGTAAGGGCACCGGCGGGGCGGGCATGCCGGCCGACTTCGCCGGCATCGAGGTGTCGGTGCGCGAGCCTGGGCTGACCCCTCAGAAGTTCACGGACATGCCGGTCCCGCTCCAGCGGACCAACCTGGCCGGCCTGGAGATTCGCGAGTGGGAGGTGAGGCTGCGGTCCTACGACCGGGCCAACAACCACTCCGAGTGGGGGCCGAGCAGCCGCATCACGCTCAAGCAGAACGTCGACGCGGACGCGATCGCGAAGCAGGTCGAGGAGAGGCTCAAGAACAGCGACGCGATGCAGCGGGCGGCTCGCGAGGGCACGCTCAAGGAGATGAAGCACCTCACCGACGCGATGACTCAGGTCGCCGTCAAGCTTGTCTCGTCCGGGCCCGTCCCGCCAGATAGTGGGACAATAGGGTCCAGCATGTGGATCGCACCCGACGGGCGAATCTTCGTCCTCAGAGCAGAAGGAGACCAGTGATGCAGGAATACACAGCGACGAAGCAGTGGCGTGACGGGTTCGGGGCCAGTGAGACCCGGATCACCGCCGCCGACCTCACCCACATTGAGGACGGCATCTCAGCCGCCACTCGGGGCGTGACCAACCTGGAGACCAAGGTCGCCGGCCAGCCTGCCGAGATTCTGAAGCAGGTACAGACCATCGCACAAGGGATCCGGGACATTCTGAGCAAGGCCGTACCGGTCGGCATGATCGCCCTGTACGGCGCCGAAAGGGACCCGGAGGGGTGGATGCGCTGCGACGGACGCCTGCTCGACCGCACCACCTATGCAAAGCTCTTCTCGGCCATTGGCACCTCCTATGGATTCAGCTCCGCCACCAATTTCCGCCTGCCCGACTTCCGGGACCGCTCGGCCGTCGGTACCGGAAATACTTACCAGGTAGGAAACAAGGGAGGATCCGGGTCGATCACGCTGAATGTCCAGCAGCTGCCTGCCCACACTCACGAGATCTGCGAGTCGGGTGACGTCAATGCCCGCTTCCAGGCCAAAAAGGCTAATCAGGACATCGGATCGGGCGATTCCGGGAATGGGTACACCTACCTGACCTCCACGGGCACCAGCCGCGGCGACCGGTCCCCAATCGCTGCCACGACCGGCGGGTCACAGCCCGTCGATATCCGGGACCCGTACCTAGCCTGCCCCTACATCATTAGGGTTGCATGATGGCAGGGCCCGCAACTCGAGACGACGCCCCCCAGGAAGGCCGGGGCGGTCAGTACGTCACCGTTCCCGCGTTCGCCGCCCTCGGCCACTCGACCCCGACGAACTCGCGCACCGCGCCCGGCTCCACCATTGTCTACTCCCCTAAGGGCTGGCGCTGGGAGGAGGCCGGTGACGACTACTCCAAGGCAGTCTCCAAGCTCACGTCCGCGACCATGGAGTCGGCCGTCCGCCGCATCAAGTCCTCCATGGGCGAGGTCTACTACATCCGCGGCACCGCCGACACTCAGCCGCCTTTCGAGGGCACTTCCGCCGGCGACACGTGCCGAGTGCAGGATGCGCAGACCCTCGACATCGTTGCGGAGTGGCGCTGGGACGGCTCCGCCTGGGAGCGCATGCGCGTCACGAGCGAGCAGATCAGCAACCTCGACGTGGGCAAGCTGACCGCAGGCTCCGCCAACATAGCCGAGGTCACAGCCCGGAAGATCGCCTCCGACGTTGGCCGCTTCCTAGAGATCACGACCGACCAGCTCACCGTCACCGACAACGCCTCCTTCGTGAACGCCACCGCCCACCACGTATGGACGGAGATCATCTCCGCGGGCCTGGGCGAGTTCGAGCAGATCAAGGCCGGCATGCTGGCCGCCAACTCAGTCAGCGCCTCCAACATCCAGGGCGGCGCGATCGATGGGCAGGTCATCACCGGCGCCACGATCCAGACCGATCGGACCAGTAACCGCGGGCTGAAACTGTCATCCGACGGCCTTCAGGTCTACTCCCCCAAGGGGTGGAAGTCCCTGGACATCAATTCCCGCACGGGTGAAATCACCATCAGCGGCAGTCTCGGACGCCGAGACACGTGGTCGAAGGTCTGGTTCGACGACCTCACGTGGGCGCGGACCGGCACCGACATCTCCCCAACGGGGGCGAAGATCGGGTGTGGTCTGGCGTTTAACTCACTGGAGGATGACTGGGAAGATGGCGCACTCTTCATCCAGAAGGACGCCAATACTAACGAGCCCTCGATCACTCTCCAGTCGGCCGCCAGGAGGGGTGCGGCGTCGAGACCTTCCCTCATCCTAGGTACCCAGCAGGTGTCTATCACTATCGGGCCTAACGGTGACTGGGGGACGCTGTCGATGAGTAAGTACGGGTTCTCATCAAAAATCAACGCCTCATCATTTACCTTCAACGATTCTGGGATCGCATACCGGAAGACCAGTGACGACAACCATGCTTTCTTCGGCTTGGGGCGGGACTGGGCAACCCTGACCACCCTGGGCAACAAGAACTCCGGTATGTGGGTGAACAACCACGCCACCATCTTGGCGTGGCGCAAGTATCCGCAGATTTGGTTAGACAACGACGGGATTCACATGAACCCGGAGAAAAAGTTCACTATGCAGGTTCCAAAGCTCACCAAGGAGCGAGGCGGCCTGTGGCTGTCCCACGCCTGTACCGAGTCCCCCTACGACGGTGTTGAGTACTGGGAGAATCTCACCCTCGACGGGCAGGGGAGGGCGAGGTGGGAGCTCCCCGACTACGTGCCGAGGATCGCCTCCCCGGTCGCGCCGTGGGTCGTATTCGCCTCTGGCACAGCCTCTGCCGAGATCGACCGCAGTGACCCGGACCTGTGGGCCGTTGCCGTAACGGGCGAGCCTGGGGCGCGCGTGGACGTCCTCGTCAAGGGTGCCCGCATGGTCAACACCGGCGAGGACGATGCTGACGGCGAGCCGATCATGAAGGACAACGCCCGTAAGACCAACTGGGAGCTAGGCCCGCCGGGAGGGGGCGAGAACACTGGAGGCGTCTCCGATGACATGACTCTGCCCGGCACGTACTATGGTCCCGCCAGTAAACCAGAAGATTGGAGAGACACCGATGGGGCCGCAGAGTAGTCAGGTAGACGCACTAGCTGTGATTGACGCATTGACCCTAGAGGTTGCTGCACTCACGAAGCGCGCGGTGATCGCCGAAGCGCGGGTGATTGACCTCGAGAACAAGATGAAGGAGAGTAAGTGACGGTTCAGTCTGTGGCGGCGCGAATCGCCCGCCGAATCTGCGACCAGGAGAACGTGGGCTACAGCCAGCCCGATCGCCGAACCTGGTACGCCAACGCCGACTGGGAGGGGCATGTGTCCTCGCCCCAGAACGCGGACTGCTCCAGCCTCGTGTGCGGAGCGATCTGCTATGGCCTGCACGACACCTACGGAGTCCCGTGGGGCCATTCCGCCCTCCCCGAAATTAATGACCACTGGACGGGCAATATGCGGCCCGGCCTGGAGGCTCGCGGCTTCAATGAGGTCCCGTGGAACGACTCGGACCTGACCCCTCAGGGTGGGTTCCGTGTCGGTGACGTGATCCTCTCCGCCGCGAACGAGGGTGGCGTCGGCCACGTTGTGATCGCCGTTGAGGATGGTGGGGACCCGCTCGTGTCCGAAGCCTGGATCGCGGAGGATGGGAGCATTGACGGCTACCTCGGTGACTCCACCGGCCAGGAGACTCGCACCGTCCGCTACTCCAGCCACCCACACACCCGTAATGGGGCGTGGACGAGCTGCCACCGCTTCGACGAGGGAAAGTTCCTGTCGCAGTGGCCTGAGCTCCGCAAGCCTCAGGCGTCTGGCCAGATCAAGGCTGCCGCACCGGCCCCCGCAACCCCGCCTGCGCCGCCGGCGCACGCGCACGGTATCGACATCTCGTCCTACCAGTCGGGCCTGAACGTGGCCGGGCTGTGGGCCGACTTCGTGATCGTTAAGGCCACCGAGGACGACGACTATGTGAACCCCTACATGGTCTCGCAGGCGCAGGCAACGCTCGGAGCCTCGAAGCGGCTGGGGTTCTACCACTTCGCCCGCCCAGGTGACGCGGCAGCCCAGGCCCGCTACTTCGTGTCCGCTGTCGGCTCGTTCCGAGGCAAGGCGACTCTCTGGCTCGACTGGGAGGCGAATGCCGTCGAGCAGGGGCCTGGTTGGGCGAAGACCTTCCTCGACACGGTTCGGTCCCTGACCGGCTCCACGCCGGGCATCTACATGAACGGCTCGGCCCTGAACGGCTACGACTGGTCCGCGGTCGCCTCCCAGTACCCGCTCTGGTACGCGGGCGGCCCCGACTACTCGGACTACGGGTCCTCCTACTCGGACCCGGCGGTGCCGAACGTCTCCTACTGGGGCGCTCCGCTCATCCACCAGTACACCGAGGACGGCCGCCTGCCGGGCTACAACGGCACTCTCGACCTGAACAGGCTGCGCGACCGTGCTGCGTGGGACCGGATGATCGGGGGCGGAGCGTCGGCCACCGTCTCTGCCGCCGCGTCGGGAGAGGCTCAGCTCGCCGTGGACGGTGAGTACGGGGCGGCCACCGTCGGTCGGCTGAAGTCGGTCATGGGCGCCGTCGGATACGAGGAGGTCTTCGCCGTCGCCAACTTGCGCCGCTTCCTGAACAAGGCCGTGCCCTCCGCCTCGATCCATCAGCTGACCGGCATGTACCGGCTGCCTGAGGACCGTGGGTGGGACTCAGACATGGTGAAGGTCTTCCAGTACCTCGTGCTGGCCTGGAACAAGCCGGGCGTGCCGTCGGGCTGGTCCTTCGGCGACTGGGTTGACGGAGACTTCGGCGAGGCCACGATCGCGGCGCTCCAGATGGCGCTGAACGCCTCCAAGACCAACTCCTTCCGGCTGTGGTGAGATCGTGACATAGTCGTAACCTATTGAAGCCTCACAGACTCATAGGGATACACTAAGGGCGGGGACTCGCCTGAGTCCCCGCCCTTACCTATGGAAGGAGCACATGTGAAGTACGCCTCTGCGACGTTCTGGGAGGGTCTCGCCGAGCGAGGCATCTCCACCTTCGCGCAGTCCCTGGTCGGCGCCTTCGGGGTCGGCACCTCGCTCTTCGGCCTGGACTGGAAGGGCGCCCTCGGCATCGCCGGCGCGGCCGCCCTCGCCTCGGTCCTGAAGTCGTTCTCCCTGCCCGAGGAGACCGACCGCGCCGTGGCCTCGGCTGCCGAGGAGGGCTACACCCCGCGCCACGCCTCTGGCCTGACCGGGCCCCTGGCTGGCTGAGGCAGGCCATGATCTCAGCAGAGTCGTCCCCGTCGCCGATCCTCGCAGTGCTAGCCTCGCCGGAGGTCATCACGGCGGGGACGGCTCTGCTGGCTGCGCTCATCACCTGGCTCAGGGTCACGATCAAACGTCAGCAGCAGCGCCTGGAGGAGAGAATGACTCGACTGAACGCTCACGTAGTGAGGGCGGCCGACGCGGCCGAGTCGGCCTCAGAGGGCGTCCACAACAACCACGACTCGAACCTACGGGACGACCTGGACTCCAAGTTCGGGCAAGTCCTGGAGGGGTTGGCCCGGCTCACCCGATCTGTCGACGACCTGCAGGAGTCGGACCGGCAGCATGAAGCTCGGATGGCCCGCATGGAGACTCAGATCGAGGGCGTCCGCAATGACGCCCGCACTGACCGGTCCCACCTGTACTCGGAGGTCCAGTCATTACATGATCGGATTGATAGGGTAAAGACTGATACCAATCCGTTACGGCAGGAGCCCAGATGACCTCCCCCACCGCCACGATCACCGGCCGCGTCGTCGGCCCCGACGGCCTGGGGCGCCTGGGCCGTCTCACCCTCACCCCAGCCAGCCTCGGCGCCCCCCTCCCGGCCCGCGATGTCGTCGCAGGGCGGGCCTCCTTCCGCATCGACCCTGACGGTTATCTGGTAGGTCAGACAGGCCGGACGGCGGCCATCGCCCCGGGAAACTATGAGATAGATCTCAATATCCCTGGGGACCTAGGTGCACACATCCGCACTGTGCGTGCTCTAGCCGACGGCGAGACCCTGAACATCGCCGACCTTCTCGCGGCTGCGCCCGTACCAAATCCCCCAGGCCCGACTCCGCAGCCTCAGCCGCCTAGCCCGACGCCGTCGCCAGCGCCGGACGCGCGCGGTGTCCGCAATGCGGGACAGCCCGGTATCCTTGAGGCTATCAATAGGTCTGAAGTCATAGACCTAGGCAATGGAGTTCTCACCTGGAGGTAGACGGCTATGGCCGATCTCACGTGGTACAGCCGCGAGGGAGCCGATCAGCGGTTCCTGACCAAGACCGAGGGGGCGGGCCTGGCGACCAAGTCCGAGGTCACTCAGGGCGACGCCGCTCTCGGAGGCCGGCTCGACGCCGTCGAGGCCACGGCCGGGGCCGCTCTCCCCTCGACCACGGCAGCCTCCACCTACGCCACGAAGGTCGAGGTGGAGGCCGTCAAGCAGTCCATCCCCCAGGTCCCGGCGGCGCCGGACCTGTCTGGCTACGCCACCAAGTCGGAGATGCAGGCCGCCGACACCTCGCTGGGTCAGCGCATCGACAGCGTCTCCGGAGTCGCTACCGCCGCGGCCACGAAGGCCGAGCTGGCTCAGTACGCGACGAAGTCTGAGCTGTCCTCCTACGCCACTACGGACGCCGTCTCCGGCACTTACGCCACCAAGGAGTCCCTGGCCGGCTACCTCAAGGCCTCCGACGCCTCGGACACCTACGCCACCAAGGCCCAGCTCGCTCAGGCCCAGCTCGGAGGCAACCAGAACGCCCCAGACCTGTCGGGCCTAGCCACGAAGGCGGAGATGCGGCAGGCCGACTCCGGACTCTCTGTCCGCATCGATCAGGTCAAGTCCACCGCGGACGCCGCGCTGCCGGCGACTACCGCCTCCTCCACCTACGCGACGAAGTCGGAGATGGCCTCGGCGGACTCCGCCCTCGGCGCACGCATCGACGCCGTCAAGAAGACCGCTGAGGCGGCCCTCACTCCCTCAGCCGCGGCTGCGGCCTACGCCACAAAGGCTGAGGTGTCGGCCGCCAAGTCCGCAGCCGACGGCGCCCTGTCCAAGACTGAGGCCGCTTCCAAGTACGCCGCCAAGACAGACCTCTCGGCCTACGCCACCTCGACGTCGGTCGCATCAACCTACGCGACCAAGGAGGCTCTGACGACGGCCACGGCTCCCCTCGCCGGCCTGTCGTCCAAGGTCTCCTCCCTGGAGACCGCCGTCGGCTCCAAGGCGGACGCCTCAGCCCTATCCGGACTGCTGTCGAAGACGGTGGCCGCCGACACCTACTCCACGAAGACCCAGATCGCGGCCATGGGTGACAGCATCCGCAACGCGAGGGCCGTCGCTGACGCCGCCCTTCCCAAGACGGAGGCGGCGTCCACCTACGCGACGAAGGCGGACCTCGCCAAGGTGCAGGCCGGTGGCGGCGGGAAGGCCGACCTCTCCGAGTACCTCACCCGAGATGACGCCTACACCACGTTCGTGCAGCAGCAGAACCTCGGCCGCGAACTCGGCCAGTACGCGACCCTGGAAGGCATGAACACGCTCACCCTCCGTGTAGACGCCCTCGGGAAGGGCATCGCCCCCTTCAAGCCTGGGGAGCGGTACTACTCGCCCGTGACCTATTTCTGGCCGGACTATTACCAGAAGGCCCCCAACGTCTCGAAATGGGGACAGATTCTCCGGTTCGCCGGCTCGCTGGGCATCGTCATCCTGAACCGCAACAGCGGCAACTGGGACACCTACGACAAGGACTTCGACACCCAGGCGAAGCTGGCCCTGGCCGCCGGCGCCAAGCGTGCCGTGTTCTACGTCAAGACCCAGTACCTCGCCGCGACCCTCCCGCAGGGTGACCCTGGCCGCAACAACATTCCGGACGTGGACAAGTACACCGAGGACTACATCTTCGGGCAGATCGCCAAGGCGAAGTCGCAGTACGGCGACGTCTGCCAGGGCGTGTTCCTGGACGAGACGATCAACGGCTGGGGAGCTCAGGCCGGACGGGTGCCCGCCTACAAGCGGCTCATCGACCGCATCCGCACCGCCTACGGCAAGGACTTCCTGATCGTCGTCAACTCGGGCTCGAACATCTCCGAGGAGATGTGCAAGCTCGACTTCGACGTGTGCATGATGTTCGAGAAGGACGCCGCCGCATTCCTAGTGGAGGACCCGGGGACCCCGATCCTCCCGGACCACATGAAGGCGTACCCCTCCACCCGCTGGTGGGCTGTCGTCCATGGCGTCACCAGTGAGAACTACAAGAGCGTGTTCGACAAGGCCGACAAGCTCGGTATCGCCCACCTGTACATCACGGACGGGCAGTTGCGCGAGGATCCGCAGCGGGGCGGCCAGTGGGAGCCTGTAGGTAACCCCTACGCCAACCCGCCGTCGGACCACATTCACGAGCTCGTGGTTCCGTGGCTGAAGGGCTACCTTCCGCTGAAGCTCGAGGTGGACGAGCTCAGGACTCGCCCCAAGGTCCTCTCGCTGGGTAAGCGCGAGGCAGTACCGTCAGGCACGCCCGCAGGGACGATCATCGTCAGGAAGGACTCATAGTGGCAGACAGCATCTTCCCACCGCTCGGATCGTGGTGGCGCAGCCGGGGCTCTCAGCAGGGGGCAGGGGCGACGCTTCCCGCCGGAGCCTCCACCACCCCCTACGACGGCTCCGCGATGCCCGTAGGGTCCAGGAAGTTCACCTTCGAGATCGACTACCGGGACGCAGCTCAGGCTCAGCTAGACCTGCGCGTGAACTGGTTCAACGACCGCAAGGTCAAGCTCGATGGGCCCTACTCCATCGCCTCCGTCACGCTTCCGACCGATCAGACAAAGGTGACGGCCGACGTCGAGCTCCCGGCGAGCACGGCGCCGCGATGGCTACCGTCGATCGCCGTCCCGGCCGGATCGGGGGAGGCTGCGATCTCGTCCCTGAAGGTGTACGAGACGCCGGCCAAGCCCAACCCCGTGACGGTGTGGGACGGCGCCAAAGAGGTGGCGGTCACCGTGACCGTGTGGGACGGTGCCAAAGAGGTGCCCGCAAGTATCGAGTTCCAGGCGTAAGGAGACGCATGTCGGAAGAGAAGTCGAGCCAGTGCCTGCCGTCGCAGGTGACCATCAACATCGGCACGTCGGGGGTGAAGATCAACGACGGGGGCAATCCCCAGGCCCCGACCGCGGACCTGACGAAGTACGTCACCCGCGCGGCCGCCGACTCGCTCTACGCGCCCCGCACTCAGGTGGAGGCGCTGTCGTCCGTCGCCACCGCCGCCCAGGCCGCGGCCGACGGCGCCAAGGCCCTGGCCGGCAAGGCGCTGACTAAGGAGGCCGCCGACGCTGCTTACACGTCGAAGGTTCAGACGGCGGCCATGGGTGACTCGATCCGGACCGCTCGGGCCGTGGCCGACGAGGCGAAGGCCGCCGCCGGCGCCGCTCTGACGCGGGCGGCCGCAGACGAGGCGTACGCCACTAAGGGGCAGGTGTCCGCCATGGGTGACTCCATCCGTGCCACGCGCTCGGCCGCTGAGCAGACGAAGTCTGACGGCGAGGCCACGAAGCGCATCGCCGAGCACGCCGAGGAGCTGACTCAGGCCCTCGCCCGGAACCTGGCCGTCTTCCCCCGCGTGCTGCGCCTCGACAAGGATCAGGCCGTCCCGGCGGACACTCCGCTCGGTACGGTCATTGTGCGCTCGGAGCGGCCCATCTCGCGCGCTGACGATCTGTTCCCGCCGATCGGGGAGTGGCCGAAGATCAGTGCCGCCGAGACCGGCGACGGCGTGCGCCTGGACTTCCAGCACCCCGCCCTCGTACCTGGTCTGGACCAGTTGAAGCCATCGGACGGGAAGTGGCTATTGACGATGCGCTACTCCTTCCCGGGCGGCAACTTCGGCGAGGAGGAGGCCCAGGTGAACCTGTGGACCGCCCGCCGCTATCAGGAGGAGGGGCACCCAGCCCAGGTGGATCAGGGCTCGAAGATTGCCGACCTGACCGTCCGCAAGGGGGACCATCTGGAGCTGTCGCTGGAGATTGAGCCCCGCAAGGTGGATGAGAAGATCGGTGACGTGTGGGGTGTCTGGTTGGACGCTCCGATCCCGGTCCTGTATGTGCATGATCTGGTGATCCGCAAGATCGCCTGAGATGCAAAGAAGGCCCCCTCTCCCGGCGTTAGGAGAGGGGGCCTTGCCCTATATCACCAGAGGTGGTGTAGCTTCCATCGCCATCCGCTCAGCGCCTTGCCGATGGTGGCGTCCCAGTACCATCCCATGTTCGCCCCTTCCCGTGGCGTTCCTTGTAGCAGTGCGGTTACAGGTGTGGGCCTTGTGGGTCCGCTACTTCTCCAGTGGGTAGGTGTAGAGCCAGAATCCGCGACCATAGTAGCCTTCACCCTCGTAGCCCTCAAACTCGAGGAGGGGAAGCTTCTCGTCGTCAACGATCACGAACACCTTGAAGCATGTGGCGGAGATGTCGCCACCATACCGGGGCTCTCCTTCCATCTCTACCATGACGTTCATGATGCGGGCCGAGGGTGACCCTTGGTAGAACGCCTTAGCGAAATAGAAGTCCCCCTGGCCGCACACGCAGCCGCCTGCGGAGCCTACAGCCAGGAGCTGCGCGCCATCATCGAGGGTGATGAGTGCCTGAGGCTTCTCGCAGTCCTCCATCCAGTCCCTCGTTACGAACGTTCCGGTCTCGATGTTGGTGATGTACCGGCCTATGAGGAGGCCGATGGTGTCTTGCGCCTCGAAGTTGGGGGAGTCTTGCGGGTTTCCGTAGAATGAATTTGGCATGATATATTCCTTTCTGTGGTTAGGAGTGTAGCTCCCAGGCGGAGGCATTCCCTCCCCGTGCCTCGAAGGTGAGGATGGCGGGCTTGGTGGAGTCGCCGGACAGGTTCGTCCACCAGTCGGAGCCCCGGTCGGCGGAGGGGCAGGAGATGATCCAGCGGGCGTCACCGGCCTGGCTGACGGCGAAGTTGTGCCAGTGGCCGTGGACCAAGATTCGGGCGTCATAGAGGCCGCTACGGCGGCCGAACGCGAGGTCCCTGAACCACCCCGGCACCTTGGACTGTGAGCCCGCCAGATGGCCGTGAGTGAAGCCAATGCAGGTGCCGTCAGCAGCCTCCACGGTGACAGCCTCCTCCCACTTCTCGGGGCGGAAGAACTGCACGTGCTCGAAGGCCGGCCGGTCCTCGATGATGTCCTCGATGTTCTTGGAGATCATGATTCCGAAGTCGTCATCGGGGGCGTTGGCGCGGCTGTTCTTGCCGGGCCCGGTGCGGACGGCGCAGTGGTTGGATGGGACTGCCACATAGTAGAGAGAGGAGCAGAGGGGGGCAAAGGTCTGGAGGGCTTCGGCATAGAGACGCTGCACGGTCCTGATCTGGTCGGTCAGGCTGAGGTCGTTGGTCTGCGCCTGGCTGGCGACGTTCCAGAACCCTTCCGTGCTGTCACCCACGTCAGCGAGGATGATGCGCTCGTACCCGCCGACGTTCTCGATGTCGTGAGCGATGTCCGCGATCGCCCGCCGCACGAGGCGCACCGTGTCCTCAGTGCCCCCGCCCTGCCCGGTTTTGCCCACCTGAAAATCCGCCATGCAGACAATTAATGTCTCCCCCTTGTCTAGGGGCCGGGCGGGTTTCGGAAGTAGCGGCTCCCGGAAGACGGGCTCCAGGTCCTCGAAGGCGAGGTGCTTCGCCTCCTCCATCTCGACGGCGCCGGGGCGGTACTCGATCTTCTCGTAGGAGCCGTCAGCGAGGCGAACGGTCTTGCCGCGCTTCGTGATGGCTCCGACGGGGAGGTCGAAGAACGCGTCGCGGTCGAGCTCGTCACGGCTACGGCGCTTCAGGGCACGCCTGTGCCGGCGCACGGTCGCCTCGGAGGTGTTGAACTCCTCGGCCAGGTCAATGTTCGTCTTTCGCTCGCGCTCTGGCAGTGCATCGTTGGCGATGATCGCCTCATCCAGCGGGCTCATGGGTCTCCTATCTAGGGTTGCCGGGATGCTGAGGGAAGTTTATCCCCGTCCCCAGCCTTTTCCACAAATCAGCTGCGGAACTGATACCTATGTCGCGTAGATCACGTACGTAAACTTGTGAAGGTATTGCCCCCGCCTCACTATTCACGTACAGTGGGGCCAAGCCGAGATACGGCTACCCAGCAGATAGGTACCACCATGAAGAACCAGTACGAGTACACAATCAACTCCACCGACGACATCCGCAAGGCCCTGGACGAGGCCGAACGTGAGGGGTACGGCCTCACCCACTACAACTCTGCCTTCTACCTCAGAGGCACTGCCGGGGAGCCGATCTCGGTAGATGATTCTCTGGCGGACCTCCATGTCGTGGCCTGCGGTCCCGCGCCGGTCTGGGTCTCCGGGGAAGGTGAGACGACCGTTATCGCTGAGGGGTCATCCGTCATCTACGCCACCGAGGGCAGTGTCGTGGACGCTTACGACTACGCCACCGTCTACGCCTACGACCGAGCCTCTGTCGCCGTCCAAATGGACGCCACGGTATACGTCTCCTCCGACGGCGTGAACGTGGAGGCCTGGGGAGACTCCAAGGTCTACCTCCCCGCTGAGGGGATTGCTGGAGCTAACCCCCACCTTCGCCTAGAGGGCGCTTCCAAAGTCATTCGCGGTGTCTCGGCCGCCTCTAAGTATGAGAACTGATAGGAGAATCCAATGACATCCCTCTCTACCAATCACCTCGCCTTCCCTGGCAACTTCAACCCGCTGACCGAGCGCCGTATCTCGGCTCAGGCCTGGGCCAACGCCCTTCGCCCCTACTTCCGCTACGTCACCTCCTCCGAGGAGGGCGGCGCCGCACAAGTTGTCGCGGAGAACGGGAACGACGTCGTCCTGAACCTGACCCTGACCGAGTCTGAGGAGAGGCGCGACCACTGGCCGCTGTGGTCCCTGGAGGTCTACTCCCGCCGCGACGGCGTCGAGTACTCCTACAAGGTCGGCAACCTCCAGGACGTGCTAGTCTCTCTCCTGCGCGAGGTCTGACCCCGCGGTCTCCCTTTGCGGAGTCAGGCGAGCGCTAGGCAAGGACGCCTACAGAACCCCGGGATGACTGCCCGGGGTTTTCTGTTGCCTAGATCACTACTCCAACAGTTTGTGAGTACTTCCCCCGCCAACTCACAAAATGTAGGCTGTACCCATCACCCGGCGACGGCATCCCGCCGTCCCAGATAGGAGCAGTCATGAGCATCATGGACCTGGAGAAGGTCGTGAGCCGGGCCAGGAAGGCCGCACAGGGCTCACACACGCCCTGCGGCCCGATCACGTGGGTCTGGGGCAAGGGGGGCCTGAAGGACCTCGTGAAGGCCATCCACGCCTCCCAGAAGGTCGTCATGGACCTCGAGACCACCGGCCTGGACGAGTACGCCGAGGCCGGCGGCGACACCAACGGCGGCTACCCGGCCCGCATCGTCCTAGCCTCACTCACCCTTCCGAACGCCGAGCGCGCCGCAGCTGGCGCCTACAACTGGCGCACCTTCGACGGCGAACAGCCGATGACCTACCTCGTGCCCCTCTCGCACCCGGCCTCGCCCCTGCTCGGCTCGTGGAGGAAGGTCATGGCGATCATCGGCCGCGAGATCAACCGCAGCGGCCGCCCGTTCGTCAACGCGAACGTGAAGTTCGACGCCCGATGGGTCTTCGCGCAGACCGGCGTGGACCTGATCCAGCTCGGCGAGTACGCGGCGCGTGACACCTACTACACCTGGAAGATCGAGGAGGAGCACCGCGACCAGATGTTCCTCACCTGTGACGAGGAGCCTTTC
>QWCF01000880.1_pt1 | contig 19341 bp, 21 predicted proteins | sample 1972521 | NCBI WGS metagenome assembly QWCF01 (sample SAMN09866715, study PRJNA288562) | Human oral metagenome isolate term4_saliva, whole genome shotgun sequencing...
AACGGCTTTGCCTGCCTTCTCTTCCGCTTTGGCTTCGCCTTTTTTGGTTTTGTCGGCTTTATCTTGTTTTTTGGTTTCTTTGTCGTTTCTGCGTTCTTTGGCACGCTCGTTTTTCGCCGCTTCGACAGTTTCCTTTTTCGCGGCAGGTTTCGCTTTGTCTTTGGCAGCTTCTTTTTTAGCAGATTCGGCGTCTTTTTTGTCTTTGACGCTTTTTTTGACAGGTGCAGCCTTCTCTTTGGGCGCGTCTTTGGCGGCGAAAGAAGGCGAAGCGAAACCGATGAGCAGGGCGAGTAAAAGAGGTTTGTAACGCATGATTGGTTCTGGATCGTTAAAATAAAGGCAATAGGCGGAATTATATAGTCAGCGGGGTCGTCTGAAAATAACATCTGCCCATATTTGTTCAGACAATACTTTCCTCTGCGCTTGCAATCTGAACAAGCGGTCTTATATAGTAGGAGCTACGGTGTTAGCTTCTTTATTTTCAACCCTCAAAGGTTTCTTATTTACATGAATAAAATCATTCTGCCTGCGCTTTGCGCCCTGCTTCTTGCTTCCTGCGGTAACGATCAAGGGGTTGCCTGTTATATTTCTTATGCGAAGAAAGGCGGTTTGAAAGAGACGGTGAATTTGGAGGAGGATGCGAGCGATGCTTCCGTGTCGTGCGTGCAGACGGCGGAGGTCATCCGTTACAACGAGCAAGCTGTCGTCAAGCCGCGGGAAGTGTTTAAACGCAGTGCGAGTTTGGCGTTTAAGAGCCAGCAGATTATCCGTTATTACGATCCTAAACGTAAGGCGTTTGCGTATTTAGTTTATAGCGACAAAATCGTTCAGGGTTCGCCGAAGAACTCTTTGAGCGCGGTGTCTTGCTTTAGCGGTGCTAAAGCGGATGTGCAGCAAATTGCCGGTGCGGAAGGTAAACAGATTTACGGTGCGTGCGTCGTGGATGCGCCTGTACCGACCAAATAAAAGACAAGCGATATGAACCTAACCGACCATTTCTTGATTGCCATGCCCGATATGGATGATCCGTTTTTTGAAAATTCGGTGATTTATGTGTGCGAACACAACGAAGAGGGCGCGTTGGGCATCATCATCAACAAACCGTCGCCGATTACGATGGACATGATTTTTGCGGCGTCCGACCGCAATATTCCTTTACGGATGCAACACGAACACGTCATGATGGGCGGGCCGGTACAGATCGACCGCGGCTATGTCGTGCATACGCCCGTGGGCAACTGGCAAAACAGTATGATTGTTTCAGACGACATTGCCCTGACTTCTTCGCGCGATGTGATTGAAAACTTATCGCGTGAAGGCGCGGTGGACAAAATTTTAATCAGCATAGGCTATTCGAGCTGGAGCAAAGGGCAGCTTGAACGCGAGCTGGCGGACAATGTCTGGCTGACGGTGAAGGCGGACGAACATATTTTGTTCGATATGCCTTATGAACACCGCTACGCCGCTGCATTCGCCAAGCTGGGCATCCAGCCCGATGCGCTTGTCTGTGGAGCCGGTCATGCATAAAGCGCCGACAGGGACGGTTTTGGCGTTTGATTTCGGCGAGGCGCGTATCGGTGTGGCGCAGGGCGATGCGGAGCTTGGCTTGTCGCATCCTTTGGCGACGGTTACCGGCAACAGCAATGACGAGAAATTCAACGCCATCGCCAAGCTGATACGGGAATGGCAGCCCAAGCATCTGGTCGTCGGACTGCCGACCCACGCCGACGGCACGGAACACGAGTTGACCCGCCTCAGCCGCAAATTCGGCCGCCGCCTGCACGGGCGTTTTAACCTGCCCATATATTGGGTGGACGAACGTATGTCTTCGCTATATGCGGAAAGCCTGCTTGCCGAGGCGCTGGTGTTCGGGCGCAAGCAAAAGGCGGTACTCGACCAAGTGGCGGCGCAAGCGATTTTGCAGGGCTTTTTCGATGGCGGTGCGGCGGAGTATTTCAACGGCAGGGAAGAAGGTTCGGAAGAATCATCCGATTGAGAGAGTTTGAAAAAATTTTGAGAAAAAAGGTCGTCTGAAAGCTGTATTGACGGGGTTGAATCCGGCAGCAGGCTTTCAGACGACCTTTTTGCATCAGAACAAGGCTTCAATCCTTAACAGCGCGCCGACGCGGTGTTTTTGGTTTTCCTTGCGGTTGTTGTAGTAGTTGAGCTCGGTTTGGGTAAACAGCCAGTTGCGCCAAATCGGCTGGCGGTAGGTGGTAAACGGGCCGTAGGTATTGAGGGCGGCTTTGCGTTTTTCGATATTGCCGCCGGTGTACACGCCGTAGTTGACGTGGCGGTGCTTGCCGAGGTTGTGTTGGCGGAAGAGGCTGTTGCCCCATGTCCAGTCTTCGGTTTTATCGTGTTCGTATTGCAGGTGCGCCTGATTGGCGATAAAGCTTTTTTCGTTGGGGGTGTAACGCGTTTCCCAGTTGGTACGGACATGGTGTTTGCTCTTGATGCCGTAACGGTAGATTTGTTCCAAGCTGGTGTCGATGTGGTCGGTCAGTTGCCAATTGCTCGAGCTTTTGGCGCGGGCGAACAGGTCGCTGCCGGAGCGGATACCGATATCGAAGTCGGTATTGGTGCGCTGTTTCGCGAATGCTTCAGACCAGCGTACGGCAAGGGAGGCGTTGTTGTCGCGACTTTGGGAGGCGTCGAATATCCTGCCATTGGTATTGGTACGGTTGCGGTAGGCGTTGGCTTCGTGTTTCAACTCGTCGTCCAAAGAGTCATCACCGAAAACCACATGGACTTTTTTCTCCAAAGTCGGCAGTTTCAGACGACCCCGTACGCGTGGCGTCACGGTAAACTTGTCGTCAGGGTTCCATTCGGTATCAAGCATAAGGCGCAGGTTAGCGTCGGCAGGATGGTCGGGATTTGGTTCGCCAAACCAGTCGTCGATGCGGTTGGACCATTTGTCCAAGCGTTTGGAAACTCCTTTGTGGCGGTGGTCCAACCAAGTGTCGCCGTCGGCGGGTGGTTCGTCGTTCGCGGCGGCAACGGTCGGGAAGAGGATAAGCAGGGTGAATAGGGATAACGTAGAGGTTCGGAGAGTCATTGTTTTTCCTAGCTTAAAGCATAAAGCTATTATGGACGGTATCTTAGGGGTAATGCAAGTCGTCTGAAAAAGGCTGTGATAAAATCTTGCGCGCCGTTCTGTTGTGCAGAAAAGCAGTCAGGCGGGCGCATACCAATACATTAAGGAAAACCGAATGAGTATTTTGTCTAAAATTTTTGGGAACAAGCCGTCCGACGAAACGGCACAAGAGCCACGCAAACTTTCCGCGCAGGAAAAAAGCGAGGGTGCGGCACGGGCGATTTATGCGAAAGATAAAGTGTATGTGCCGCTGTCTGCCATGCAGGCGGATGTATCGGAAGGAACGGGCATCCCTTATATAGGTCGTCTGAAAGACGGGCGGACGGTTTTGTATCTGTTTGAAACCTATGAAGCGGCGCGGACTTTTTCAGACGGGCAGGACGGCGCTTTAGACGGCATCGGCTTGGTCGGAGCGTTGGATAAGGCAGACCAGTTCAACAATCTGAACAATGTCCTGCGTGTCGCTCACTCGCTGGGCATTCAACTGATGGAATACAGAGGGCAGGACGGCGAGCATTTTGAATGCGCGCTTTCTTGGTTGATGCGCGTGAACGGCGCGGGCAGCATGGCGGCTTCCAGAGAGAAGATGGATGCTTTGTCCATCGGCACCGATGCCAAGCTGCCGCTGCAATTTCACCCGATAGCCATTGTCGGTTTTTCCAATCCCTATAAGGTTACACCGGCGCGTGCGGAAGAATTGTTTAAGCAGTTTACGAATGTCGAAGATGACGAATTGCTGGACTTTTTTGCCGGCAATACGCCGCAAGAGAATGTGTTGCTGATCGGGTTAGTGGAAAAATATTCGGCGGATTTGGCGAAATCCGTGAAGTATATCGTTTGGAACCAACTGGCGGAGCAGCCGCTTTTTGTTGGGATAAGCCGTAAAGAAGGCGGGCTTTACGCGCGGGACGGTTATTTATATCTTTTTTACACCGACCGTTTCCAACACATGGGTCCTGCCGGCTGCCATCCCGTTTCCGGCAAGGAAGCCGTGTTGGACTTGGTTCGCCGCCACGAACTGAAAGGCATCGCCCTGACCGACGGGTTGCACAATATGGCGCGGTTTGAAAACGACGTAATTTCCAAGACGGTGAATAGCCGAAACCTTCCTGCCTCGGCTTGAAATAAAAGGTCCTTGGATTCGGATTTAAAGTGCAACACAGGCTTTCAGACGACTTTTTTTGTTTTAGCGTCAATTCTCCCTAAGTCGGGTTTAATTTAAGTTAAACCGCAAATTAAACGACGGAATTTTGTTACACTCGGCATTTTACACTTCACACAAAGGAAACATCATGGCATTAATGGACAGTCTGCTGAACGCGGCAGCACAAGCACTGGGCGGTAAAGACGGTATCGGCGCACAAAACTCTCTGACCGATATGGCGATGGATTTGGTACGTCAGCAAGGCGGCGTGGGCAGTCTGATCAACCAGTTGCAACAAGGCGGATTAGGCGACGTATTGAACAGCTGGGTTTCCAACCAACAAGACAATGCGCCCATATCCGGCAGCGATTTGCAAAACGCGCTGGGCAGCGACACCATCAGCCAAGTGGCGCAAAAGTTCGGCATTGATGCGAACCAGGCGGGCGACCTGCTGGCGCAAGTCCTGCCCAACCTCGTCGATAAAGCCACACCCAACGGCTCGGCACAAGAAGCCGACGGTTTTGGTCTGGACGACATCGCCTCCGCCATACTGAAAAACTTCACCAAATAAGCAGTACTTTAAACAAGAAGGTCATCTGAAAATATTCTTTCAGACGACCTTTTTACATTCTTTTCACATCAATCCTGCATCAACCAATATTGCAACCCGATTAAGGTTTTGCCGTCTTTGATTTCGTTGTGTTCCAAAGCGGAGCGGACTTCTTCCTTGCTCATCAGGACGGTTTCGGTGATTTCGTCTTCGTCGTTGCTCAAGGTGCTGCCGAGGCGCACGCCTTCTGCTTTGTAGAGATACATTTTTTCGTCGCAGAAGCCGATGGCGGTGTAGAAGCTGCTGATGAGTTTGACGCTGTCAGCGGTGTACGGGGTTTCTTCCGCCAATTCGCGTAAGGCGCATTCGGCTGGGTCTTCGCCTGCATCGAGTTTACCGGCGGGCAGTTCGATGGTGGCGATGCCTGCGGCGTAACGCCATTGGCGCACGAGTACGACTTTACCCTCGTCGGTAATCGCCAAAACGCAGGCGGCGCCGGGATGGCTGATAACGATGCGCTGGCTTTCATTGCCGTTGGGCAGGCGGACTTTGTCGCGGTTGATGCTGACGAATGAACCTTGATAAATTGATTCGCTGCTGAGTTTGGTTTCTTTCAAATCCATTTGCGTGCTTTCTTTATAAAGTGTGGTACGAGGTCGTCTGAAAATCAGGGATGGGTTTCAGACGACCTTATTGTGTCAAGAAGGTCGTCTGAAACGAGCGAAGCGGGTTTCGCTAAACCGTTTGTGCTGCTTTAAACCTTGCTGCGTTCGATTTCGATACCGACTTCTTTAATATCGGGCAGGATGCCGGGTTTGATGATTCTGACGCGCACGTTCAGCGCGCCGAAATTGTCGAGAATCAGCTTGGCGATGTGTTCCGCCAATGATTCGAGCAAGAGAAAACTTTGTTCGGCAAGGCTTGCCCTGACGGCTTCGCAGACTTCGCCGTAGTGGACGGTATTGCCGATGTGGTCGTCTTGGCCGCTTTGTTCGGGGATGCCGATGTCCAAGTCCAAAATCAGGGTTTGAGGGCGTTCGCGTTCCCAGTCGTACACGCCGATCAGGGTGTCCGCCTTCATGCCGCGTAAAAAGATTTTGTCCATTTGCCTGCCTGTTTTTTTGATAAAATGAGCGTCCCATTTTAAGTAAAGCATCTGAAATGTTCAATGTATCCGCCGTTATCGCGGCTTATTTAATCGGTTCGCTGTCGTTTGCCGTCATTGTTTCCAAATATTACGGCATGGACGATCCGCGCACTTACGGCTCGGGCAACCCCGGCGCGACCAATGTTTTGCGCAGCGGCAAGAAAAAGGCGGCGGCGCTGACTTTGCTGGGCGACGCGCTCAAAGGTTTGGTGGCGGTGGTTTTGGCACGCTGTCTGCAAGATGCTTTGAATCTGTTGGACATCGCCATAGCGGCGGTTGCCGTAGCCGCGTTGGTCGGACATATGTGGCCGCTGTTTTTCGGCTTTAAAGGCGGCAAGGGCGTGGCGACGGCGTTGGGCGTATTGCTGGCGCTTTCTCCTGCAACGGCTTTGGTTTGCGCGGCGATTTGGCTGGTGATGGCGTTCGGTTTTAAAGTGTCCTCGCTTGCCGCACTTGCCGCCACCGTAGCCGCGCCGCTCGTCGCCTTCTGGCTGATGCCCTACCCTTCTTGGGCTTGGGCGACCGTTGTCATCGCCGTGCTGGTGTTGTACCGCCATAAAAGCAATATCCAAAACCTGCTTCAAGGCAAAGAAGGCAAAATCGGAGACAAGGCGGACAAGCCTTAAACCTGATTTTATTTTTCAGACGACCTGTCCGATTGCGGAATGAACCAAGGTCGTCTGAAAACCTTTCAATCTACGCTGCGGCATCGCCTTAACCCGCCGGCAGGTATCGAAAACCGATTTAATCCATTATAATCAAGCTCTTTTGTTTCACAACCAAACTTCCATGCCGAAACGCCCGTTCAAAACCGTCCTGACCGCCTTTACCTTGGCCGCGCTGTCTGCCTGCTCGCTGGTCAAGTATCAGCCTGTCGCCACCATCAATAAAATTGATATGAACCAAGGCTATCGTTTTGAAACCAGCCAGTTTCGGCGCGAAGAAGACGACACCTTCATCATCCTGATGCTCTCCGGCGGCGGCACGCGCGCGGCGGCGTTGGGCTACGGCGTGTTGGAACAGCTTCAGCAGCAAAAAGTTACCATCGGCGGCAAAAGCAAATCGCTGATGTCCAATGTCGATTTGGTGGTCGGCGTATCCGGCGGCTCCGTCCTCGCCGCCTATTTCGCGCTCAAAGGCGAAGAAACCATCCCCATGTTTTACAAGCGTTTCCTTCACCAAAACTTCCAACGCCAAGTCGTCAAACAAGCCTTCTCCATGACCAACCTGCCCCGCCTTGCCTCGCCCGAATACGGACGCGGCGACCTCTTGCAGGAGCAGTTTGAAAACCACCTTTTCAGCAAAACCACCTTCCGCGATTTGGAAATGCACGGCAAAGGCCCGTTCGCCATCATTTCCGCCACCGATATGGGGGCGGGCGAACGCCTGAACTTCACGCAAGAATACTTCGACCCCATGTGCCTCGACTTGTGCGGATTGCGCCTTGCCCGCGCCGTTGCCGCCTCCAGCTCCGTGCCTATGGTGTTTGCACCGATTACCCTCAATAACAACGGCGGCAACTGCGGCTACACCCTGCCGCCGCAGCTGCAAATGACCGGCCTTGAGTCCCAAAAGCAGCAAAACGCCACTTATCAAGAGTTTAAAAACAGGTTCAACAAATACAGCGACAGCAAAACCCGCCCTTACATCCACCTGATAGACGGCGGCCTGACCGACAACCTCGGCATGCGCAGCCTCTTGGACATGACCGAAATCTATCCCGACAAAGTGTTGGAACAACAAATCCGCAGCCGCAACCTGCGCCACATCGTCGTCATCAGCGTCAACGCCCAAAACCAAATCAGCAGCAATATGGACAAAACCGCCGCCGTACCCGGATTCCGCGACGTCGTTACCGCCATCATCAACATCCCCATCGACCAATACACCCAAGAATCCCTGCGCCGCTTCCGCGCCTTTGTCGATCAACGTAACGAAGCCAGTCAACAAAGCGGCGACGGAATCAGCTTCTCCTTCGTCAGCCTCAACCTCAAAGACCTGCCGCCCTCCGCGTTGCGCAACAAAGTGTTGAACATCCCCACCAGCTTCTACCTCCCGCCCGAAGACGTGGACAACCTGCGAACCGCCGCAGCCGAGCTGATGAAACAGTCCCAAGACTACCAAAAACTGCTGCACGAATTTGCCGCACACCCCAACCCCGAAACCATCTTCGCCGAGCCGCCGCCAGCCGATCCCAAAGACGGCAAAGCAGCCAAAAAACAAAACAAACCCATCCAATAACCACACCACCACCATTTCAGACGACCCATAACCCAAAGGTCGTCTGAAACACCGAAACGGAACACCCCAATCATGAACGACAAAACCAGCCCCATCGTTACCGACATCAACCGCCCCGTCCTCGTCCCGCCCGGCGGCCATAAAAAAGTCCTCTTGCATTCCTGCTGCGCCCCGTGCAGCGGCGAAGTGATGGAAGCCATGCTCGCCAGCGGCATCGACTACACCATCTACTTCTACAACCCCAACATCCACCCGCTCAAAGAATACATGTTGCGCAAAGAAGAAAACATGCGCTTCGCCGACAAATTCGGCATCCCCTTCATCGACAAAGACGACGACTACGAAAACGACCGCAAAGAATGGTTCGCCAAAGCCAAAGGCATGGAATTCGAACCCGAACGCGGCATCCGCTGCACCATGTGTTTCGACATGCGTTTCGAAAAAGCCGCCCAATACGCCCACGAAAACGGCTTCCCCGTCTTCACCAGCTCGCTGGGCATTTCCCGCTGGAAAAACATGGCGCAAATCAACGACTGCGGCCACCGCGCCGCCGCGCCCTACGACGATGTCGTCTATTGGGATTTCAACTGGCGCAAAGGCGGCGGCAGCGCGCGCATGATCGAAATCAGCAAACGCGAACACTTCTACCAACAAGAATACTGCGGCTGCGCCTACTCCCTGCGCGACTCCAACGCCCACCGCAAATCGCAAGGCCGCATCCCCATCAAACTCGGCGTGCTGTATTACGGCGACGAATCCACACAATACGAACCCTCGCCTGACGAACAGGCAGCCAAAATCGTCGTGGATAAATAATGGACTCAGGTTTGATATAAAGAAGGTCGTCTGAAAGTTTCAGACGACCTTCTTCATTCCCGCTACATTACAAAACGGCTGCCGGATAAGAGCCGATGACTTTGACAAATGATGCGCGTTCGCTCAAGAGCCGCAGTGCGTTTTGGACTTTTTCGTCGTTTTGATGTCCTTCGATGTCGATGAAGAACAGGTATTCCCACAGCGCGGATTTGCTCGGGCGGCTTTCGAACTTGGTCATGGAAATGCCTGATTCGGTAAACGGCTGCAACAACGAAGCGACAGCACCGGCGCGGTTGGGTGCGGAGACTGCCAGCGAGGTTTTGTCGTTGCCGCTGCTGCCTGTATCTTGATGCCCCATGACCAAGAAGCGCGTGGTGTTATTCGGCTCGTCTTCGATACATTCGGCGACATAGTTCAAATGGTAAATATCGGCTGCGGTACGCCCTGCAATGGCGGCAATACTGGGGTCGTCTGATTCTGCCACCAGCCTTGCTGCTTCTCCATTACTGGAAACGGCGATGCGCTCGGCGTTGGGCAGGTTGCGTCCGAGCCAGTCGTTGCATTGCGCCAGCGCTTGGGCGTGGGCGAAGACTTTTGTGATGCCGCCCAATTCGTGCGTACCTTTACGCAAGAGGTTGTGATGGATGCGGACAATGACTTCGCCACAGGCTTTCAATGCGGTTACCGCCAATAAGTCTAAGGTACGGCCGACTGAGCCTTCGGTTGAGTTTTCAACCGGCGCAACCAAATAATCCGCCTGACGTGTTTCAACTTGTCGGAAACACTGGTCTATGGTTTGAAATGCGGCGGTATGGGCGGCATGGCCGAAATGTTTGATGGCTGCCTGCTGGGTAAACGTTCCCTGCGGACCGAGGTAGGCAATCGTCAGCGGACGCTCCAACGCCAAGCATTCGCTCATCACTTCGCGAAACAGTCTTGCGATAGACTCGTCAGGCAGCGGGCCTTTGTTCAAACTCTGAATCCGCCTCAATACTGCCACTTCGCGCTCGGGACGATACACCGCGCCCGTTCCTTTCAATTCGCCGATGGCGTGCGCATGGCCTGCGCGGTCGTTCAACAGGCGCAAAATCTCGGCATCGATTTCATCGATGGCATTGCGGTGCGGCAAAAGCTGTTCGTCAATGGATAAGGACATATCGACAAGCCTCTTGGTGATTCATTCATCAATATAAACAATTATTCTAACATCAAACAGGTCGTCTGAAAGCTGAATACGTTTTCAGACGACCTGTTTTATAGTGGATTAACTTTAAACCAGTACGGCGTTGCCTCGCCTTGTCGTACTATCTGTACTGTCTACGGCTTCGTCGCCTTGTCCTGATTTAAAGTTAATCCACTATAGAATCCCTCGTCCTTTCTCGAACGCAGCCTTTACCGGCATCATTTTGCCGCCCGTTTGGCGCGTATCCGGCGTATATTTTGGGGATTTGGTACAGGGGTCGTCTGAAAATGTAAAGACAGCGTCCCTGCAATGCAAAAAAGCGCAAAAGCATTACTCGTAGATGACGACGCTTTGCTGACCGAATTGCTCACCGAATACCTTACCGCCGAAGGATTGAACGTCCACAGCGTTCCGGACGGCGAAGCCGGTGTACACGAAATCCTGACCGGCCAGTACGATGTTGTCGTATTAGACTCCATGATGCCGAAAATGAACGGCTTGGACGTATTGAAAAACGTCCGCTCACAAAGCACCGTTCCCATCATCATGCTGACCGCCAAAGGCGACGACATCGACCGCATCATCGGATTGGAAATGGGTGCGGACGACTATGTTCCGAAACCTTGCACCCCGCGCGAACTGTTGGCACGCATCAACGCCATCCTGCGCCGCGCCCAACAAAGCGGCGAGCCGAACAACGCGCCAAACAGCATTTCCGTCAGCGACGTTGTCCTGTACCCTGCCAAGCGTCAGGCGACCATCAAAGACACTCCGCTCGAACTGACCAGCACCGAGTTCAACCTGCTTGAAGTCCTGATGCGCCATGCCGGACAAGTCGTCAGCAAAGAAACTTTGTCCATCGAAGCGCTTGACCGCAAACTGGCAAAATTCGACCGCAGCATCGACGTCCACATCTCCAGCATCCGCCACAAACTGGGCGATGCCTCGCTGATTCAGACCGTACGGGGCTTGGGCTACCTGTTTGTTAAAAACTAAAGATAAAACAGATCAATGAAACTGTTTCAACGCATCTTCGCCACATTTTGCGCAGTCATCGTCTGCGCAATCTTTGTGGCGAGTTTTTCTTTTTGGCTGGTGCAAAATACCCTTGCCGAAAACCAATTCAACCAACGCCGCACCATCGAAACCACTTTGATGAACAGCATCCTCTCCGCCTTTAGGGCGCGCGGGGACAGCGGTGCGCGCGAAATTTTGGCGGAATGGGAAGACAGCCCCGTCTCCAATTCCGTTTACGTCATTTTGGGCGACGAGAAAAAAGACATCCTCGACCGCAACATCGACAACCACACCATCGAACGCGCCCGCGTGTTTGCCATCAATAATCCCAATTCTGATTTGGCGCACATCGAATACGACCGTTTCGGCGAAGAATACCTCTTCTTTATCAAAGGTTGGGACAGCCATCAGGCGCAACGCCTGCCCAGCCCGCTCTTTATCCCGGGCCTGCCACTCGCCCCGATTTGGCACGAATTCATCATCCTGTCCTTCATCATCGTCGTCGGTCTGCTGATGGCGTACATCCTCGCCAGCAACATTACCAAGCCCATCAAAATTTTGGGCAGCGGTATGGACAGGGTGGCAAACGGCGAACTTGAAACCCGTATTTCCCAGCAAGTGGACGACCGCGACGACGAATTGTCCCACCTTGCCATCCAGTTCGACAAAATGGCGGAAAAACTGGAAAAACTCGTTGCCAAAGAACGCCACCTGCTGCACCACGTCTCCCACGAAATGCGCTCGCCTTTGGCGCGTATGCAGGCGATTGTCGGACTGATTCAGGCGCAGCCGCAAAAGCAGGAACAATATCTGAAAAGGCTGGAAGGCGAATTGACCCGCATGGATACCTTGGTTGGCGAATTGCTGACGCTTTCCCGTTTGGAAACGTCCAACATCCCGCTGGAAAAAGAAAGCCTGAAGCTCGTCCCCTTCCTGAAAAACATCGTGGAAGACAACCAAAGCATCGCCCAGCAGAACAAACAAACCGTTACCCTTTCGGTCGAACCCAGAATCCCCGAAAATGCCACGGTCTGCGCCAACGAAGGCTATTTGTATCGTGCGTTTGACAATGTGATCCGCAACGCCATCAATTACAGCCCCGAAGGCAGCACCATCCGCGTCAATATCGGACAAGACGGCAAGCATTGGATTGTGGAAGTTACCGACAACGGCCCCGGCGTGGACGAAATGCAACTGCCGCACATTTTCACCGCCTTTTACCGCGCCGACTCCAGCGCCAGCAAACCAGGCACAGGCTTAGGCCTTGCCCTGACCCAGCACATCATGGAGCAGCACAACGGCAAAATCATGGCTGAAAACATCAAGCCGAATGGTTTGAAAATGCACTTTATCCTGCCCAAAAAGAAAGTGAACGGCAAAGCAGAAAAGCCGCATCCCAAAACCACTTGACCATGAATGTTGCCAATCGGGGTTTGTAAACAAATTGCCACACCCCAAGCCTATAAAAGGTCGTCTGAAAAGAACAAACCCTTACGTTCCCGTCTTTCAGACGACCTTTTATGCCATTTGTCATATATAATGCAAGTGAATAATTAAATCATTTAAAGTCTGCATGTTCTGCCATAAAGAGCAGCGAAACAGACTATCCATTGATAACAAAACCAACAACGAACGCCCAATCCCGTTCACTCATCACACACCCCTTCCAACCCACACCGCCCGAAAGATCGTCTGAAACGCACCATCCTCACACCGAAAAGGAGGCACCATGTCCGCCCAATCCATGTCCGGCTACTTCTTCATGCCCAACCACATCATCCTCGTGGGCGCGAGCGAACGCCCATACAGCTTGGGCGAACGCATCCTAAGCAACCTCCTGAGCGTACCGTTTCAAGGTCAAATCACACCCGTCAACCTCCGCCACCGCACGGTTGCCGGACTCACCTCCTACACCAATCTCAACAAAATCCCCGGCAGCGCCGACCTCGTCATCGCCGTAACGCCGCCTGACAGCTACGACGCCCTGTTCAAATCCTGCCGTAAAAAACAGTTCGGCCACATTATCCTCATCCAAGACTGGGAAAGCCTGTCTGACGACGAATGGCAGACCGCCGAAGCCGCCATCAAAAAACACCACAGCGACGAACTCAACATCAGCGTGTGCAGCCCCGCCGGTGTGCAGCTTCCATCGCAAAGCCTCAACATCAGTTCCCAACCCGACCATCCGGCAGGTTACACCGCCCTTCTGACCGGACACGCTTCCGTCAGCAGCGAAATCAACCTCATGTTGCAAAAAATGGGACAGGGCATTTCGCGCCACATCAGCCTCAACTATCCGCTCAGTCCCACCGCTTCTGCCGACTGGCTCAACCGTTTCGGCCACAACCGCCATACTAAAGTTGCCGTTATCGAACACAACCCAGCTGAAAACCAGCGCAACCTGTTCAGCGCCATCCGCCATTTCACCCATCACACCCCACTCATCCTCCACGTTACCCACCGTTCAGACGACACCGAAAAAGCCGTGTTGCACTGTCTTGCACGTCATTGCAACTTCCTCGCCACATTCAGCAGCAGCGAACTCGAAGCCGCCCTGCACGCACGTTTATCCGACCTCCCCCCTCTAAACAGCATCGACATCCTGTCCAACACTCCTGCCGAGTGGCTGGAAACCTGCGCGCCCCAAAACTTAAAACTCCAATTTCCTACCGAACAACCTCACATCCGCCAAGGTTACATCGGCAGCACACCCACGCCCGCGCATTACCACAGCATCGCTAGCCAACAACTTCAAAAAGCAAATACCGAAGCCCTGCTCGCCATCGTCTCCCCGACCGACAGCCCTGACGAAAAAAATCTGACCCGCACCCTGAGCATGCTGGCTCAACAAACTGCCAAACCCCTACTTGTCAGCAGCCGCTTTTCAGACGGCCTCCTGCATTTCGACCGTCCTGAACAAGCCCTGCAAGCCGTATCATTCCGAAACATTGCCGACCAACTCCAAAAAGAGCAGTTACGCATCGCCACGCCTAAAAAAGGTCGTCTGAAAACCCCGCAAGCAAGAAACATTACCAAAGCCCTCGCTTCAAAAGACCTACCCTTGCTTGCCGAAGCCCTGTGCCTGCCTGCCTATCAGCACACCACGCATAACGCGGTGCAATTCCGTTTCCAACGCCATACCGTCTATGGCGACATCCTGACCGTATGCCATCAAGGCAGAACCACCGCCGCGCTCCCGCCGTTCTCTACGCTGGACAGCGAACACATCGCCCGTTTCACCCAACTCGACAACGCACACACCCTCAACCAGCTTCTGCACACCTTAAACACACTCAGCCAGCGGCAGCAATACATCGGCGAAATCCTGCTCAACCTCAACGGCGACCAATACAGCAGTGACTTTGTATTGCAGGCTGACGAACGTCCTTCCCCGAAAAACAAACCAACCAATATCGCCACCCTCAAGCTCGAACAAGCTGCCGCCAAAGTACAGACCGCGGCAGAATACCTGCGCAGCAAAAATCCTGCTGCCGCCGAGTTTCTCCGCAATACCGGCGAAGCCGCCGCCGAACTTTTGGGCGCAAAAACCGAAAGCGAAGCACCCATCCAAAACGTACTCGCCCCCTACCCTACCGAGCATCCTGCCACGTTTACCCTGAAAAACGGCGAAACCGTAACCATCCGCCCCTTCACCCCCGAAGACGCGGAAGCCAAGCAGCAATTCGTCCGCAACCTTTCTCCGCAAGCGCGCTACACCCGCTTCATGACCCACACCAACGAATTGCCCATCCCCACCCTCGCGCGCTTCAGCAAACTCGACTACCACAGCGAAGCCGCATGGACGGCACGCAATTCAGACGACCTCATCGTCGCCGTCAGCCGCTTCAGCCGCATCAACCGCAACGAATGCGAATTCGGCATCACGCTTGCTGAAAACGTACGCGGCAAAGGGTTGGCAGTGGAAATGATGAAGCTGATTATCCAATCGGCAACACAACAAGGCTACCGCGTCATGAGCGCCCAAATACTCAAATCCAACACCCCTATGCTTAAACTTGCTGAAAAATCAGGCTTTACCATCGCACCTTCCGAAGAAGACAACACTTTGTGCCAAGCACGCCTAGGCCTGACCACTCCGCAAAACAGCAACAAAAACAAATAAAAACTTGCATGAACAACGCAAAATATCCTAAAATTAGCGGTTTCTTATCTATCCGATTTTCTCAAAAGGACTCAAAATGGTAGTTATCCGTTTGGCTCGCGGTGGTTCTAAACACCGCCCCTTCTTCCACGTAGTCGTTGCCGACTCCCACAACCGTCGCGACGGTCGCTTTATCGAACGCGTTGGCTTCTACAACCCTGTTGCCAATGAAAAACAAGAGCGCGTACGCCTCCAAGCCGACCGCCTGAACCACTGGATCGCTCAAGGCGCACAAGTCAGCGACGCAGTTGCAAAACTGATCAAAGAACAAAAAGCTGCTGCTTAATCACCGGCTAATCTTGCTATGACCGACACTCGACAACGGGTAGCCATGGGCTACATCAAAGGCGTATTCGGCATCAAAGGCTGGCTCAAAATAGCCGCCAATACAGAATACGCCGACAGCCTCCTGGACTACCCTGAGTGGCAGTTAAGCAAAGACGGTAAAACCCTGAATGTGACACTCGAAGCCGGCAAAATCGTCAGCGGAGAGCTTCAGATCAAATTCGAAGGCATAGACGATCGCGATCAAGCTTTTGCCCTGCGCGGCTATACCATCGAAATCCCCCGAGAAGAATTCGCCCCTACCGAGGAAGACGAATACTATTGGGCAGATTTAGTCAGCATGACCGTTGTCAACAAAGACAATATCGTGCTCGGCAAAGTCACAAACCTGATGGAAACCGGTGCCAACGATGTTTTGATGATTAATGGAGAACATGGTCAAATCCTGATCCCGTTCGTATCCAACTACATCGAAACCGTCGATACCGAAAGCAAAACCATTACCGCCGACTGGGGCTTAGACTACTGATGTTGATTCAAGCCATCACCATCTTCCCCGAAATGTTCGACAGCATCACCGAATACGGCGTAACCGGTCGCGCAAAAAAACAAAACCTTTGGCAATTCCAAGCCATCAATCCCCGCAAATTCGCCGACAACAAACTCGGCTATATTGACGACCGCCCCTTTGGCGGTGGTCCGGGAATGATTATGATGGCACCGCCGCTGCAAGCAGCGATAGAAGAAGCCAAACAAACATCTTCAGCTCCTGCAAAAGTCATCTACCTTAGCCCTCAAGGTCAACCGCTGACCCACAAAAAAGCCGTAGAACTTGCAAAATCCCCGCACCTCATACTGCTTTGCGGACGATACGAAGGAATTGACGAACGCCTGTTGCAAAGCAGCGTAGATGAAGAAATCAGCATAGGCGATTTTGTCGTCTCCGGCGGAGAGCTGCCCGCCATGATGCTGATGGATGCCGTACTCAGACTGATACCCGGCGTATTGGGGGACATACAGTCAGCCGAGCAGGATTCGTTTTCAGACGACCTACTAGACTGCCCTCATTACACCAAACCTTTAGAATTCCAAGGCATGACTGTTCCCGACGTATTGCGTTCGGGCAATCATGGCTTGATAGCCGAATGGCGGTTGAAACAATCGCTGCGGCGCACCCTGGAGCGCAGACCAGACCTACTGGAAAAGCGCAGTTTAATCCCAAAGGAATCCCGCCTCTTAAAAGAAATCTTGCAAGAGCAACAGGAAATCCAATCATAATTTAGGAAAAACAATGAACCTGATTCAACAATTAGAGCAAGAAGAAATTGCTCGCCTGAACAAAGATATCCCCGAATTCGCACCGGGCGACACCGTAGTCGTTTCCGTACGCGTAGTAGAGGGTTCACGCAGCCGTCTGCAAGCTTACGAAGGCGTTGTTATCGCCCGTCGTAACCGCGGCTTGAACAGCAACTTCATCGTTCGCAAAATTTCCAGTGGCGAAGGCGTTGAGCGTACTTTCCAACTCTACTCCCCTACCGTAGAAAAAATCGAAGTAAAACGCCGCGGTGACGTTCGTCGCGCCAAACTGTACTACTTGCGTGGTCTGACTGGTAAAGCGGCCCGCATTAAAGAAAAATTGCCTGCCCGCAAAGGTTAAGCAAAAGAATTGCAAAGCAAAATCCCCACTTTTCAGTGGGGATTTTTATTTTGCAATTCTTATAACGGATCTTCGCAGAAATTTGATCTAAAAAATATTGGGTTAAACTTAAATCAGAGCAAGGCAATGAGGTTGCCGACAGCAAAATGTATAAAACTATTTCACTTATTACCCTGATAACTCAATAAAAAATTATTCTTTTCAAACCAGAGTAAAGTAAAGCTGTGCAGGTGTTTAAACTTAACTCTCTATACAACAATATATCCCAATAAAAACCGGTTTCAGACGACCTTTGATGTAATCGAGGTCGTCTGAAACCGGTCAGTTTACAATTCCGCCTTATCTTCCGTCTTATCCTTCTGACCGGGCAGATAAGGCATGATGACTTCAGACAATGATTGGAAATAAGGAATGCTGTACGAGCTTTGCCAATCTTCCGTTTCCGGCAAATCGGTGTGGGCGCAGACCATGATCGGTGTGGGCGCAGACCATGACCGCCAAAGTGACCAGCAACACACCTTTGGCTGCGCCGAACACGCCGCCCAATACTCTGTTGACGCTGCCCAAGCCCATCGATGACGCTGCGTTGGTCAGTATGGTGCGCAAAAACTGCTGTAAAAAACGCGCCAAAAAGAAAATCACGACAAACGAAATGGCAACGCCCAAGGCATGCGGTTGAATCGATTTAAACGCCACTTCCGAAAACGGCACGGCAAATGTTTTAGCCAACAAAAAGGAAATCACCCACGCAAATAGTGAACCCGCTTCGGCAATAACGCCGCGTATCATCGACATCACGATACACGCCGCAATCACGCCGAAGGCGAGTATGTCGGCTAACGGAATATCATTCATTGGTGACCTGTCCGGCAATGCCGTGTACGCGCAATTTGTTCAAGTCGCGTTCGGCGTCGTAGGCGTTTTTGTATGCGCCCGATTTGACGCGGTAAACCTTGCCTTTATCCGTCATCACTTCGGTAATGGTCGAGTCGATACCTGCCGCTTTCATTTTGCGTTGCAGGCTCAAGGCGCGTTCTTTTTCAGCATAACCTGCCTGAATGGCGGCTTTTTTACCTGATTTGACTTCGGCGGTTTTGGTTTTTGCCTTTTCAGACGACCTTTCGGCAGCAACTTTCGCTTCTGCTTCTCTTACCGCAGAAGCTTTTTTGTTGGCTGTTTCGATTTTTTCGTATTTGGAAGCATCTATCCGAATTCTTTCTTTAGGTTCGGACGCGGATGCTGTAACGGTTTCTTTGGCTTTTTCCGCTGCCACTTTGTGTTTCGCTGCCGCTTCTTCTTTGGCTTTTAACGCCTTACGTTCAGCAACGGCTTTTTCAGCTTTTTCCAATTGCGCCAGTTTGTTGCGTTCGGCTGCGGCGGCTCGTTCCGCCTTCTCGGCTTTAGCGGCTTGAAGGGCGCGTTTGCGTGCGGCGGCATTGGCTTCGCGGTCCGCTGCTTCTTGTGCTTGAAGCTGCTGCGCTTTACGCTGCTCTTCACGATTACGGCGGCGCTCTTCCGCGCGGCGTGCGGCTGCTTCGCGTTTGGCGGCTTCGGCCTTTTGGATTTTCTCGGATTCTTCCAAGCCTTTGATGTCGCTGTCTGATAGCGTATCGTTAATCAGCACCAAAGGCGGGCCTAAATCTTCGGGCGCGGCAGGCGGCGCTTCAGTTTGCTGCTCGGGCTGCGCTTGGGCATTTCGCTCCGGCGTGCCGATTTCCTGCGGCTTGTCCGCTGCTTCCGCTACTTCGGCATCGGCATTTTTAGCCGCTTCTGCCGCTGCTTCCAAATCTTCTTTGGTAGAAGGTTCCAACACGGTCGCGTCCGCCAAGTTGGCAGGTTCTGCGTTGGCATTATTCTGTTGGATGGTTGTGGTTTGGGCGTTTTCTTCTTGCTTGTTTTCCGGTCCGGTTGACAGGGCGACGCCCAATAAAACGGTCGATGCCGCCACCAACCCCGATGCCATAACCAAGCGGCGGCGGTTGCGGCGTTTGAGCTGTTCGTAACCGGTCAGAACTTCATTTTGCTTATTGTCAGACATGGAG
>QWCF01000339.1_pt1 | contig 19293 bp, 16 predicted proteins | sample 1972521 | NCBI WGS metagenome assembly QWCF01 (sample SAMN09866715, study PRJNA288562) | Human oral metagenome isolate term4_saliva, whole genome shotgun sequencing...
CAACCTCACCAGCCTCCACAGTCTGCGTAAAGATACTCTCTAAACTCTCACGAAGGAAAGCAGGATTATCTTTCTTATAAACGGCCATTAAAACTGATACGTCAATACGTTCCATCACATTGATATCTAAGATGTATTTTACAAAAAATACTTAAAAGAATCGTTCACAGCCTAAGCCTTACAACGACTCCATTAGTATTCTTTAGCTACAAATGTACAAAAAGAAAATAACAAACAACCATTCATGGTAAGAAGATTTCGTAAAAACAATTATTAGGGATAATTATTAAGCCTTTCCAATACCCAGATACAATATTATTACAATTATTGAGTTCTATTAAGCACAAGAATATAAATAAAATGTCGACATATATTTTAATCAGTCTTTTTGCTTTTACCATGAGTGCTATCTGTGGATTCTTTATGATTCCACAAATACTATCTTTTTGCAGGAAAAAGCATTTGTATGACACTCCCAACGCACGTAAGGTACACAAGAATGCTATCCCGCGTTTAGGTGGGGTATCGTTCTTACCTAGTATGCTTATTGCTTCTATTGTTGCATTACTCGTATGGTCTTATACTAGCAAAGGGAACAAGATTGCTATAAGCCCATGGAGTGTATTCTTTGGCTTAGGCATTACTGTTATTTATCTGACAGGACTGATTGATGATATATTTGGTGTTCGTGCAAGAGCGAAACTGCTCATGCAAATAATTGCAGCGTGCTTATTACCTATTTCCTATCTATACATTAATAACCTCTATGGTTTCTTAGGTGTCTATGAACTACCTATGTGGGGAGGAATGTTACTGACTATTGGTGTCTTAGTATTCGTTATGAATGCTATCAATCTTATTGATGGTATTGATGGACTATCGGCAAGTTTGGTTCTTATTGCATTATGTGGACTCTTCTTCCTTTTCCTTCGTGAGAATCTAGGAATCTATTGTATCTTAATTGCAGGACTGATGGGTGTACTTATTCCCTTCCTTTATTATAATCTTTTCGGTAGAGTGGAAAGAGGACAAAAGATATTCATGGGTGATTCTGGTAGTCTAACACTTGGATATATTCTAGGTGTTTTGATGGTTAAATTCTGTATGTATAATCCACATGTTATGCCCTATCAGAAAGATTCAATTATTCTTTCAGTAACATTATTAATTGTACCTGTTTTTGATGTGTTTAGGGTTATCATCGTACGATTATTACACCATAAGCCTCTTTTTCGACCTGATAAGAATCATATACATCATAAACTCATCCGTGCTGGACTTACACAACGTCAAACATTACTCAGCATCCTCTCGCTTGCACTTTTATACATTGTTATTAATATAGTATTGTTCAATCATCTTCTTATCACATGGATAATTTCCATTGATATCATCTGTTATATCCTATTCAATTATATGTTAGACATGAGGATAAAACAGAAGGGTTTGTCTCCTTTTCAAAGTGAATAATGACATTCACTAATATATCACAAGGTTTTAAAACTTATAAAAATAGAGTCTTACACTACCATCACCTAATATCAATTTATCTCCCTTTAATCTTTCTATATTGAATATTGGTGTTAAGTTTTTTACGCCATATAAACTCAAAGAAGAGTCATAAGTTGTGAGCAGATGATCGCCATTTTCACGATCAAAAAGGTAAGGTGAAGACAATACCAACTGATTATTGTTGATATTAAAACGATAAAGAAAACTATTGTGTGTACCAGTTTTATCTTCTAGCTGTAAGAGTTTTGCTTGAAACGACCAGAATATTACTTCGTTACTCACATCTATGTGTGTATTTGTTACAGACTCCTCGATTCGAACTAAATGCCACATTCCCTCTAAATCACCAGCGTCATTATCAGTTTCCAAGCTACATGAAGAAAAGAGAAGAGCTAACACTGGTAACAGGAATACTAATATATTTGATTTAAACATATCTTTTGTGTATTATAAACATTCAACAATCTATACCTTATTTATTCAGCAATCCGCGTTTACTAAGCGTTAGTTGTAAGCCATAATTAGGACCTTCAAGAATACCACCAAAGTCAGCCCCAATACCCAACTTTACTTCTGTACCTCTTAACCAATTACTTGTTTCACTTCTATTAAACATATAAGAGGTTTCACCTAACAAACTAACATTATGCTTCTTATGCGTATAAGGTTTTTCATAGGTTCCCAATCCCTCTTGCCAAGTCGCTAGAAAGCGCCACTTAAGACAGTCTGTAGGATGCCCACCTAAGGCTAAGTGGAATGCAATAAAGCGATTGTCTTTGAAATAAATAGTACCATCTTCATTATAGATAGGCGATCGATAAAGCGGATTACCCATTGCTTGCCCCCAATGCTGGTAGCCTGGAAAGATGTAATGATTATAGTAGTTGTCTTTTCCTCCTATATGGTCAGGCACTGTAATAGTGTGGTCATGATAGATTGGACCGCTCTGATACTTACTATAAATATATTCAACAACAACATTATTCAGCCAATTGTCAGGTTTATACTTATACTCAAAACCTAACATCCAATCCTTAAAATCATACAACAAATAACGTCGTTTTTTCTTTTGTTGCCATTCCGTTCCTTCTCCATAACCATCATAATCTAACTGAAACATTGAAGAATGGTCTTCAAAGAACTTATCCGCATAGATGGAAACAGAACTCCATTCACCTTCATAGTTTAGTCGCATGACCCAACTTCCTAGTTGATCACCCTCTACGTTTTGGTAGGTTGTCTCTCCATTGTCTGCTCCTCCAGGTAAAAAAGCATACCAGAAGTCACGTACACCAGTTCTGCCTCTCGATGGAATAAGATTCCCATGCCCATCAGGAAGATAAGAGATTCCTCCAAAAAGTGATACCATCTCTAGTCCCATCTCTAATGACCAAGGGCAGAACACTTCCTCGTTTCCAATCTTCAAGTAACCAGCTTTAGAATGAAAAAGCACCTTATCAGAATATTTTGACTGCAAACGAGTGAAGTCATGTTGCCAGTTCTTATCGGTCAACATACCATAAGCTATGTGTCCTTTAAGGTGTAGCCAACCATTAGTAAATGGTAAAGTCCAATAGTCACCGAGTGCTAATCGCACTTGTGGAATCGGTCGGGCATTAATGCCCAAAGTCTGTGAACCTGTACTTAAATCAGCATTCTTCATTTCCATTGGTTGTTCTTTTGCCCCAATAGTCAACGTTCCATGCCACCAACTTCCTTCTAAATAGGCTTGTTGAACAATAACTTTACTCGTATAGTTTACTGGTGCAATCAGATCAACACCATAACCAATTCCAAACCTGTGTCCAGTATCTATATTCAAAGGGCGCTCTATTACCCCACGCATATAGCCATTCATTACATCCAAAGAACTCAATCCATACTTATTAGCATTCAACCATAAAGGAGTTTTACTTTTCGAGAAACTCCCTTGCATCTCCAGTGTATATTCTAATCCTTTAAGTAACTGTACACGGGATGTATCTCTATTGTCTCCTTCCCAAGATTGCGCCCTCAATACACTTGTGAGTAGAATGACAAACAAGGATAAAAGAAGTTTTTTCATATAATAAAGCTAATTCTTTAAATAGACATAGGCTGTGCAGCAAGAAGTAAAATAAGACTTTTACAATCTACATACACATATTATCTCCTGCAAAGTTAATAAAAAAAAGGGAAATAGCAAATGAAGACCTCTTCATATACTTTAAGATTACACCTCATTATATTGGGGTTACATCTTCCTTTTCCGACAGAATATACACATTTAGGGAAAATCCCCCTCTATATAGGGGAAATCCTTTTAGGATACTAAATAATATTTGTTCCTTTGCAACATGAAAACAGGGATTGGATGTCAAAAGCTTTTCTAACATCCCTAGTTATTCACCTATAAAGATTGAAAAAGTATGAAGAAGCTTATATTAACACTCATTGCAACACTCGTTCTCAGTGCCTCTGCAAATGCTATGAGTTACGAGCAGGCTCGCATACAAGCCCTCTTCTTAACGGATAAGATGGCTTATGAATTAAATCTGACCGAGGAACAATATGAAGCCGCATACGAGATAAATCTCGATTACCTCATGAGTGTAAACTCTATGGTTGACCTCTACGGAGCTAACTGGACGCATCGTAATATGGATTTCAACTACATCCTCTGCGATTGGCAATACAGAGCTTACATGGAAGCTAATTACTTCTATCGCCCATTAAGGTGGGATGCTGGTTACTGGCACTTCAGTGTTTACGCAAGATATCCACGTCGTGATTACTATTACTTCGGTCGTCCAAGTTTCTATTCTGCTTATTGTGGAGCTCATAGTTGGCGTATGAATGGTGATAGAAGTTGGTATTATGGCAGAGATCTCTTCTACGGAAGAAACAATAGTAACTATTATGGTATGCGTGACAACTTCAATCGAGGATATTATAACAGGGGTTACAACAATTACAGCTCATACGATTATAATTATCCACAAGACAATCGTCCACGCAGCTTCGGAAATCAACAACGGAGTACATTTGAGGGTTCTATGGGTATGAATCGTACTTATGAGCCACGTGAAAGTTCTACCCGTACAACTGTTACACGCCCTAATAACAATAGTGGATTTGGTGCAGGTCATAGCTTCGGAAATGCTACTAGAGGTAATGAACCAACACGTTCTTTTGGCAATCCAAGCCCATCTTTCAGTACACCAAGAGGTAGTTTCGGTAATGGTTCGTCGTTCGGTGGTAACCGATCAATGGGTGGAGGATCATCAAACAATGGTTCTGTCTTTGGTGGACATAGATAAATAAAGAATTAAAAGAGAGTTATAAAAATAGGTGTAAATACTAAAACAACCACTAGAAAACTTAATTAGAGAGTTACAAAACATAGCTGACAAGCTATTTAATGACAAGACTCAAAAAAGGTTTAAATACTAGAGACTAGATATTGATAGTAATTAGTTCATCTTAAAGGGTTTTAGATTGTGAAAGAGGATTTCATAAGAAAGAGAAAAGAACACTAAGGATTAAAAGAGATGTAACAATCAGAGAGTTATTTAAATGAAGGAGAGAGGAGCCTCACGAGATGTGACGCTCCTCTTTTATTATGCTCTTTTCGGCTATTGATAACCATAAATTCTATTATACGTCACATTCGTCTATCTTATAAGATATGCCTATTACATAGGAAAGGTGCATCTAAGGAAATAAGAAGGTATGTAGATATAGAGGAAAAAATAGCTTATTTTTATCAAAAAAGTATACTATTTCGTGAGAGAAAATAGTCTAATTTTATATGTGATAGAGTTTCTTCTCCAGTATTGAAGAGCATTGATTACAGGTGAGAATGGTTCTTTTTAAGATGTAGATAGTCCTTATAAAAAGTATAAAAAAGAAATAAGGGAAACTTCTCAGGTGCCCTCGTTTTCTCTTATAGATTATTGGTTAAAACATTTCCAAGTATGAAATAAAATATTTAAATTTGCAGAAAAATAGGTGATGCAGTATCAAGTGACTTGTAATAAGTGCCATCGTTCATTTGCTATTACCAGTGATGGAAGCGATAGGATGCATTGTAATTGCCCTTATTGTGGGCAGCCTTTACTTGTAAATTTGCCTGCAATAGCCCAGCCAGTAATGCCTTCTGTACAGTCAATTAATTATGATGTGCAGGATAAAGGCGGGGACAATTTTTCTATAAAGGTTCTGTTATGTGTGTTAATTGTCCTATTTCTTGGAGGTTTTGCGACCTTTGGCTTTATTTATTGGCAGCAACAGCAAGAGAATGAAAGAAAACTTTTTGCAGCACAACGTAAGGCTCATGCAGACTCTGTTATGCAGATCCGTACAAAGCAGCAGATACAGGAAGCTGCGGTAAAACGCAAGGCTGATGAACAGAAGTCTGTCTGTTCTTTTCTAGATTCATTCTATCGGAAAGCTGTATTTATATCAGGCGATCCAAGTTACTATGTACGTTATTTAACCCCATATTGTCAACAAATGGTGTTTGGGGTTGACGCTTATGATGAGGGTGAAGATGTATGGGGTGAATGGTGGGCTGCCTTTGGTAATTTCAATAATGAGTACGACTTTGATGAATTGCGTCGTAATCTACAAATTACGCCATTAGGTGATGACTGGTATAAAGTTCGCTTATCAGAGCATGGTATAACGGTGTTTAGAAAGATTAAAGTTCAGGTAACAGATGGACATGTCCTTATTGATGACGTTAGATAAAACGAATGAAAGTAGGTAAGTAGAGAATGCAATTTCAAATTATTTGTAAACATTGTCATCGTTCTTTCGTGATAACATCAGAAGGAGGAAAGACTTTGAAGTGTAATTGTCCTTATTGTGGAGAGAATATGGTTGTTGCTACTCCTAATACAGAACAGTTCGTACAAGGTGCTTCAAATGCACAAGCTGTGCAGGATTCGTCGTCTGTTCTCATGGATAATGTCGCAAATAAGGCAATATTACAGACGAAAAACTGTAAGTCTATAAGTGGAGTAGGGAAGGCAACAATAGTCGTTTTTACAATTTTGTTTTTTGGTATTTTGATCTTATCTTCACTCTTATATATTATATTTTCAGCTATGTCGAATTAAACAATAACACTCAAATTATGAAACAAACAAAGATAGTATGTTCAATTAGTGACAGACATTGTGATGTTGACTTCCTTAGGAAACTTTTCTTTGCAGGTATGAATGTTGTTCGTATGAATACGGCTCATGCAACTCCTGATGGGATTCGTGAGATTATTCGTAACACACGTACAGTGTCTCCACACCTCGCTCTCCTGATAGATACAAAAGGTCCAGAAGTAAGAACAACTGGGACAGATAATCCTATTCATTATAAAGTAGGTGATATGGTGAAGATCTTTGGTCGCCCAGAAGTCGATACAACGAAAGATATCATAAATGTTTCTTATCCAGACTTTGCTCGTGATGTAAAAGTTGGTGATCATGTGCTTTTTGATGATGGTGCTTTGGATATGTTAGTTGTCGAGAGTTCTGGTCCTATGTTGGTTGCACAGGTACAGAACGAAGGTGATTTAGGATCACATAAGAGCGTAAATGTACCTGGGGAGCATATTGAGTTACCGGCTTTAACAGAGAAAGATAAGCGAAATATTCTTTTGGCAATAGAGGAGGATATTGACTTTATTGCACACTCTTTTGTGCGCTCCGCAGCTGATGTATTGGAAGTTCAAAAGATACTTGATGAGCATAACTCGGATATTAAAATCATCTCAAAGATTGAGAATCAAGAGGGAGTTGATAATATTGATGAAATAATCGATGCCTCTTATGGTATTATGATTGCACGTGGTGATTTAGGTATTGAAGTGCCAATTGAACAAATTCCTGGTATTCAACGTAGTATCATCAACAAGTGTATTTTGAAAAAGAAACCTGTGATTGTGGCTACGCAGATGCTACACACCATGATTAACAACCCACGACCTACCCGTGCAGAGGTGACAGATATTGCCAATGCAATCTATAGCCACACAGATGCATTGATGTTAAGTGGTGAAACAGCTAGTGGTAAGTATCCTGTTGAGGCTGTACAGACTATGGCTCGTATAGCTGAAGCTGCTGAAGCTGATGCACACCAGCGTGGTCATATAAACGTTCCTATGACAAACCTTAATGACCAGCGTGAATTTCTGTCTAGAAGTGCTATTGAGGCGACAGAGCAGTTGGGAGTGAAAGGTATTGTAACTGATAGTGAGACTGGTTTGACAGCTCGTAACCTTGCAGCTTTCCGTGGTCCTAATCCTGTGTTAGCTATTTGTTATAAGGAGAAGGTACAGCGTTGGTTGAACCTTAGTTATGGTGTTATTGCCATTCACCAACAGCAACATAAATCTAGCCAAGAGATGTTTATTGCAGCTTTAAGAATGCTACGTCAAAAGGGATACATTGATTTGGAAGATAATATAGCCTATCTCTCGGGGTCTTTCGGAGGTGGAGGAACAACTTTCCTCGAGATTAATAAGGTGAGAGAAGTGTTCAATCGTAGTTATCGTTTCCACTTGCCTGAAGAAGAAACATTCCCTATTGGAAAAGAAGAAAAATAGTTATTAATTATACGAAAAGGTGTCTAGAATATAATTCCAGACACCTTCTTTATACTTTATGATTACTTTCCCCTTCTTTACTGACTAGCGTTACTATTTTGACTTCAGTGCTAGTTATCCTTGATATAAAGATTTAATCTCACCCATGATAAATCCACCATGGTCGTAATTGTATCTCTTTAAGGGTAGTTCAAAAGATATATTCTATTCTTTTTAAATCTTATAGAATTGCTATTTTCTTTACTCGGCGTTCATGTCTACCACCTTCAAAACTTGCTTTGAAGAACTCATCAAGAATCTTCTCCGCTGTCTTATTATCAATGAAGCGACCAGGAAGGACAACTACATTTGCATCATTGTGCTGGCGTGTTAACTCTGCAACATCCTTGTTCCAAACTAATCCTGCTCGTATACCTTGATGCTTGTTTAGTGTCATTGCCATACCTTCTCCACTCCCACAGATAGCAATACCTGGATAGACTTCACCATTTTCAATGGCCTCTGCTAATTGATGGGCGTAATCTGGATAATCACAGCTTAAATCACTATTACAACCAAAGTCCTTATATGCATACTTGTGTTGTTCCAAATATTGGATAACAAATTGCTTCAATGGGAAACCTGCGTGGTCGCAAGCTATTCCTACTTTTTTTATTTCCATAAGCTGTTTAGGTTTTACGAACCAGCCTGTCTCGGGGGACAGGTGGCTCAAGTTAAACTATTGTGCTAGATATTCTTTGACTTGTTTGTATAGATTCTCTGGGGTAAAACCGAGTTTCTCATCCAGTACTTTATAGGGTGCTGAGAATCCAAAGCTATTGAGTCCGAAGACTTTTCCATTTGCTCCAACGAGACCTTCAAGGGTAACAGGTAAACCTGCAGTTAGACCGAAAATCTTTGCATTTTGGGGTAAAACATCTTCTTGATACTCTCTGTTTTGACGGCGGAAAAGTCCTTCTGAAGGAGCACTAACCACACGGACTTTTATTCCATCTTTGCGTAGTAATTCTGCTCCTTCAACGCAGGTAGATACTTCTGAACCACTTGCTGCAAGGATAACATCGTAGTATTCGTCTGATCCTTTGACTATGTATGCACCCTTCCGTGTTCCCTCATAATTAGTTCCTTCTGGTAAGCTCTTTACATTCTGACGTGAGAAGATAAGTGCCGTAGGCGTATCCATATTCTCCATAGCCATCTGCCAACAGATGGTTGCAGCATCACTATCGGCTGGACGAAGAACGCGTACAGAGTCTTGACCAGCATGGTTTTGTAGCTTTTCCATTAATCTGATCTGTGCCTCCTGCTCTACTGGCTCATGCGTAGGACCATCTTCACCAACGCGGAAAGCATCGTGACTCCATACGAATTTTACAGGTACTTGCATGAGTGCTGCCATACGAATAGCAGGCTTCATATAGTCTGAGAAAACGAAGAATGTTCCCATTGCAGTGATAACACCACCATGTAGCATCATACCGATACACATACATGCCATAGCTAATTCACTTACGCCAGCTTGGAAGAAAGCACCACTGAAATCGCCACGAGTAAATGAATGAGTCTTGTTCAGAAAACCATCTGTCTTATCAGAGTTACTGAGGTCTGCAGAAGATACTATCATATTAGGTACTTGCTCTGCAATTACCCCAAGACAAGCTGCTGAACCATTACGTGTTGGAATATCACGTTTTTGAACTAAACCACTCCAATCTATTTTAGGAGCCTTACCTGAGAACCACTGTTGGATCTGCTCTGCCTTTGATGGATTCTGCTTCTTCCACTCAGCCTCATCAGCGTGTCTCTTTGCTACAATCTGCCTTAATTCTGCATTGCGATTATCGTATAATTTTTGTACTTCTGGGAATATTTTGAAAGGGTCATTAAGCTCTCCACCAAGATTCTTAATAGTATTCGTATAGGCTTCACCACCAAGTGGTGCTCCATGAGTCTTTATGTTATGTTCATAGCTACTGCCGTCAGCTTGCAAGGCTCCTTTACCCATTATTGTTTCACCAATAATAAGGGTTGGGCGTAATTCCTCCTTATTTGCAGCGATAAGTGCAGCACGGATAGCTTCTGGATCATTACCATCTATCTTTATGACATTCCATCCCCATGCCTGATACTTCATTGCTGTATCTTCGCACATAACAGCCCCACATTCTGTTGAAAGTTGGATATCATTAGCGTCATAGAACATGATGAGGTTATTAAGACCTAGATTTCCTGCCAATCTTCCGACTTCACTACTGATGCCTTCTTGTACTCCGCCATCAGAGATGTAAGCATATATTTTGTGTTGCATCATAGTGTGACCAAGTCGAGCCTCAAGGAACTTCTCTGCTATAGCAGCACCTGCAGCATAGGCATGTCCTTGTCCTAATGGACCAGAAGAGTTCTCTATGCCGTGTGCTAAGTCACGCTCAGGGTGTCCTGGGGTGATAGATCCCCATTGACGGAATTGTTTGATGTCATCAATTGTGAACTTCCTTTGAAGTGTTAGCGCTGCATAGAGCATCGGAGACATGTGACCAGGATCGAGGTAAAAGCGATCGCGTCCAGTCCATTCTGGCTGATCTGGGTCATAAACGAGAAACTCAGAGAAAAGAACGTTGATAAAGTCTGCTCCACCCATAGCACCTCCCGGGTGTCCAGACTTGGCTTTCTCTACCATTGAGACTGCTAGAATTCTAATGTTGTCCGCTGCGCGGTTCATCAGTTCCTTGTCATTCATATAGATTGGATTTAAATTTGATAATGCAAATATAGAGATAAATGTGGAGACCTCAAAATAATAAACTTACATTTTTATAAAAATGTTTTTAGATGCTGCTAATAGTATTTTAAGATCATAATAGAGTTATTCTACTTTTCACTATACTTATAGTTTATAAACAGAACAATCCTTATATGCTTGCTTGTTGAAGCGATATAGAAGGGCTCCTCTTTTACTAGTTACTTTATCTATAAGACTCGTTTGCTCTATAAAATCAACTTGTTTAATGCGCTTCCTAAAGTTACGTTTATCAACCTCTGTACCTAAGATCGCTTCATGAACATGTTGCAATTGGGTCAAAGTAAATAGTTTGGGCAGCAGACTAAAGCTAATAGGAGCATTGTTGAGGAGCTTGCGTAACTGTTCCAAAGCTAGTTGCACCATCTTTTGGTGATCGCCATATAGATCTTCTAGATGGTCTAATTCAAGCCATTGTAGGTCATTTTCCTCCATAGCTTGATGGTTATAATCTGTTGCATTGATGAGTGCACAATAGGCGATGGAGATAACTCGATCACCTGGATCACGATCTATTTCACCAAAAGCACCTACTTGTCTCATGTAGGGATTCTTAATACCTGTGCATTGATATAATACACGATTAGCAGCCTCTTTCAGGCTCTCGTCTTCTCTTACAAATCCTCCATACAAAGACAATCGGCCACTTTCTGGTTCTACTTTACGCTTACCGACAAGTAGTTTAAGCTTTTTGTTTTCAAATCCTAGGACTATACAATCCACGGAGACTAATAGTTTGGGTTCTCCTTGGTAATATTCATTCATGTTGTAGACATTTATAATAGAGATGTAAAATTACTATTTTTTATTATTTAATCACGTTTTTATCCGTTTATTTTGACTTTCGCAAAGTAAAAAGCCATAAGTCTTTATGAGCTTATGGCTTATACTTTTTCAATTATAACTATCAGACTTAACAAACCTTATGAGAACCTTCACTGATGATTACAGGGTAGATCTCTGGTTTGTGTCCATATTTAGCATTGAACTTCTCGGTTACATTCTCAATGAATGTCTCGTACAAGTCGTCTTTTACGAGGTTAATAGTACAACCACCGAAACCGCCTCCCATAATACGAGAACCAGTAACACCATTCTCTTTAGCAACATCGTTGAGATAATCAAGTTCCTCACAGCTAACCTCATACTCCTTGCTTAGACCATAGTGCGTCTCGTACATCTTCTGTCCAACTGTCTCATAGTCACCAGCAACAAGGGCATCGCAAACAGCAAGTACACGATCTTTCTCGCCCAGAACGAAATGTGCGCGTTGATAATCCTCGGCACTAACTTCTGCTTTTACAGCTTCTAGTTCTTCCCAATTAGCATCTCGCAATGTCTCGAACTTCTTATCAGGGAAGTGCTTACCAAGTGCTGCAACAACATTCTCACAACTCCGACGACGATCATTATAAGGACTTCCTGCCAACTCATGTTTAACCTTTGAGTTTACGAGAACCAACTTGTAACCTTGTGGATCAAATGGGAAGTACTCAAATTCACGACTCCTACAATCTAGGCGCATGAGCTTTCCTTCTTTGCCAAAGACGCTGGCAAATTGATCCATAATACCACAGTTAACACCGATGTATTTATGTTCTGTAGCCTGACCTGCCAATGCAATATCCCATTTAGAAACCTTGTTGTCAGCAAATAAATCATTCAGAGCACAGCCAAAACAGCTCTCCATAGCAGCAGAAGAACTCATACCAGCACCGAGAGGAACGTCACCAGCAAAGGCAATATTAAATCCTTTTACATCAACACCAAGTGCTTTAAACTCCTGAACCATACCATAGATGAATCGTGCCCATGTAGCGCGTGGACCTTCTGGATCGTCTACCTTAAATTCAACTCGGTCTTTCAAGTCGATAGAGTAACACATTACAGTATCTGTTCCGTTAGGTCTTACTTCTGCCATGATACCCTTATCTACAGCACCAGGGAATACGAAACCTCCATTATAATCTGTATGTTCACCAATGAGATTAATACGTCCTGGTGAAAAATAAATGTTACCAGTTTTGCCGTCAAAATGTTTAATGAAACGACTTCTTACAAATTCTATGTCCATGTTAGTTAGTATATTTTAAAATGATTGTTAGGGTTTTTATTTTACATTTATGTTATAATAGCAGATAATTCAAAAGGAATTATCTGCTATTAGAAAGGGTATTCTTGTTATGCTTTCTTAGCTGGGCGAGAGCCAATTAAAGCGAAGAAGAGGATATAAGCTAACATTGCGACGATTAGCCAATAGCTCTGAATATCACCAATCTTAGTTGCCATGAGATTCTGAATCAATGGCATGACACCACCACCGACTACCATAGTCATGAACAAACCTGAGGCTGTTGCTGTGTATTTCCCAAGTCCTTCTGTTGCGAGGTTGAATATTACGCCCCACATTACGGATGTACAAATTCCACACAAGATGATGAACAATACCTTTGTTGGAACTTCTGCATGTATCAATGTACTCTCGGCAAGGTTAGGTACTGTAAGGTTCATCTTGCTAGCTTCTGGTGTGAATATTGCAATTAAAAGGAGGGCAATAGCCACCACAGATGTTACTGTTAACTGTGTGCGAGAAGAAACTTTACCACTGATGAAAGCACTTACAAAACGACCAACAAGCATTAACAACCAATATATACCAGCAATGAGACCAGCTACAGCTGCACTGCCAAGAACACCGCCTTCAGATACTGGCTCACTCAGATAGAATAAGAGTTGTCCAGGAATACCCACCTCTACACCAACATAGAAGAAGATGGCAATAATTCCTAAAACAAGTTGGCGATAAGCCAAAGCACCCTTAACACCACCAATGACATCTGCATGCTCTGTTTCAGGCTCGGTTAGTTGGGTGAACCAGACGATAACAAATGAAGCTGCAAAGATACCTAATGCGATAAGAAGTAATGGTGTTACAGCTTTCAAAGAAGTGTCTTTCGTGATCTCACCAATCATTGAACCAGCAAGCATAGGAGTTAATGTTGCTGCGAGAGAGTTCAATGATCCACCAGTTTGAATGAGCTGGTTACCACGATTACCACCGCCTCCTAGCAAGTTAAGCATTGGATTGACAACAGTATTAAGAATACATACACAGAATCCGCAAATGAATGCTCCTAGTAAGTAAACAACGTATGTGCTGATAGAATTACCATCCATTGTGCTTGAAACGTATTGCACCCCAATACCTACAAAGCCCAATGCTAAGGCAACAAGAGCAGTCTTCTTGTATCCGTATTTAGTAATCATCATACCAGCAGGGATGCCCATGAATAGGTATGCAGCAAAGTTCATCATATTGCCCATCATACCTGCCCAATCATAGTGTTGTTTCCAGATTGTGCCAAAAGGTGCCGCCATGTTGGTGACGAAAGAGATCATTGCGAATAGGAACATCATAGTGATGATTGCCACTAGAGTTCCTTTCTTCTTTGTTTGATTTTCCATTGTGTCTAGTTTATTTTTTTGTTTATTAATTCATAAGATGGTTATTCCTCCACTCCAAACTTATAGATTGTTTTCTGCGTGTAATCCTTACATGGCTCCAAGATAACTGATGGGAAGTAAGAATGGTTAGGGCTATCTGGGAAGTGTTGAGCCTCGAAACAGATAGCACTACGGCGTGGGAAAGTTGCTCCATGCTGTCCTTTGTATCCATCTGCCCAGTTATCTGTGTACACCTGAATGCCAGGTTCTGTTGTATAAACTTCCATTGTTCTACCGCTATGAGGCTCTTTGATTCGTGCAGCAAACGACAGTTCTCCCTCTTCCTTCTTGTTCAGAACGAAACAATGGTCATAACCTGCTCCATTCTTAATCTGCTCGTTGTCAGCATCAATATCTCGTCCAACGGGTTTCATCTGACGGAAGTCAAAAGGCGTATCTGCTACCTTTCTTATCTCACCTGTTGGTATAGAAGTCTCGTCAATAGGCAAGTAGAAATCTGCATTAATCTGACATTCTAAGTCATTGATAGTGGGTGTTGGGTTAGCAATGCCAGCCAGAGAGAAGAATCCATGACTAGTAAGGTTGATGATAGTCTTCTTATTTGACTTAGCGAGGTATTTGATAACTAGCTCGTTATCGTTCGTAAATGAATAGGCAACCCACACTTCAATTTCACCCGTGTAACCCTCTTCTCCGTAAGAGGATGTATATTTCAATACGACAGCGTGTTCGTTTACCTGTGTTGCATCCCACACTTTTGCATTGAATCCTTGTTTGCCTCCATGCAGCGAGTTAGGACCATTGTTAATGGCAAGTTTATATTCCTTGCCATTGAGTTGGAATCTTCCTTTTGCAATGCGATTGCCATATCGCCCAATAAGAGTTGATAGGTAAGGTTCGGGAGAATTGATAACGTCTTGAATGTTATCATGCCCTTGAATGACATTGGATAGGTTTCCATTTCTGTCGGGAACCATTATTGCGACAATAGCACCACCATAGTTTGTGATTGCCACTTCGTTTCCTTTTGCATTCTTAAGGATATAGAGGTCTGTTTTCTTTCCATCAATAGTGGTCTGGAAGTCCTCTTTTTTCAGTCCACACACATATTGTGTCTCTGCGGTATTTACCATGACGTTTGTTTTTAGTTACTAATTCAATGAGTTGCAAAGTAAATAAAAATAAACGAAAGTCACAAACTTAACTTAAAGAAAAGACAATTACGATTGTGTTAAAAACAATTAATCACGATGCGTTTTAACTGATCTATGTATTACTATTCTTGCTTAATTCGCATAGCAGTAGTGTGTTTCCCCTTTAATAAATGAGAGTCCTTTCTAGTCAAAAGGACAATTAGGATTTATGAAACAGATAAATGGGACGAAACAAAGGAATGAGGGTGAAGAAAAATGCAAATACATTTTGCCTCACCCTCTACTTGCCTTTTTCTATCCTACCACAGGTCCTTCTCCCTCCTTACTCCCCTCTCCTTTTGGAGAGGGGGCGGGGGTGAGGCTTTCTTTCTCTTTTCCTTTCCACTCTTCCCACTCAATATCCACATCTGACAAGCCACGAGTGGAAACGCGACCCTTACCAGCACCACGATAACGGGTTTCAGGAATGAAACGGACACGCACACCACGAATCAGGGTTGCGTTTACGTCTTCAGGTTTGTCTACGCCGTTTTTACTTGTCACTGCCGTAAAATAGAACGAGCCTACACCATTAAGTTTCACTGAGCGACCCTGCGACATATAATCATCCATCACACCGCCCAAAGCTGTCAACACAGCGCGCACATCGGCAGGGCTAACCGTCGATTCGGCGGCAATACGTTTTGCGACCTGCTCGGTTGAAACTGGACTCATCACGAGAACGGACTTTGCATACCATTTACCGTTCACATTCATTTTGACTTTCTTATAAAATCCCATTGATAAAAGATTGTTAATCTTTGGAGCGTAATTGTTAACATCGACGAAATGTACTTTCGTGGGGCACGGAAGTACAATCCGTGCCCCACGAGTCCGACACCCGTGCCCTACAAGTCCTACTTCCGTAGCCGTCTCTTTTACGACAACTTTGGCATGGACTTTGCAATGCTTTGTCTCCAATTTCGCTCCTCAGCATATTAATAATTAATGGGAATAGCAATCATTCCTACCATCTTTTTTTTGATGTGTTAATTCCTATCACATCAAGTGTTTATGCTTAGCACGAGTGGTGCCGATGGTAAATACCAATGGTGTTTTAGGCTTGGGGGTTGTCAAGGGGGTTCATAATGCTCTTTTCACAGCTGCTCCACGCTTACGTATATCTACAAACTCTTTTTGGGTTTGCTCCTCAAATTCTCGTTTCCGTTCAATGGATCACTTGAAGCCAGCAATAAGTTCTTCTCTTGTTTTTTCTTTGAATTTAATCATATATTACTCTCTCTTTCTTTTGCAAATATAACTCTTTACATTGATATTTGTTAGAAAGTAAATGAAAAAGCAGCAAATGATTGCTCACTTGCTGCTGTATAGTAATAAGGTTTTCTGTATAAGCCATCGAAGTTTTCCTTGTAAGTTTCTGTTCCTATTCTTATTTCTTTGTCAGACGAACATACAACAAGTAAAAATATATGGTGTGGCTTAGGAAAACCGATGTGTCTATTATTTGATGATTATCTTTTTACCATTGACAATATAAACACCCTTAGGCAAAGCATTAATTTCGTCAGTGCTTGCTTTGCTTAGCCGTTTTGTTCCATCTATTGTATAGACATCGGCAAGTCCTGCTTTATTATAAACAGTGTTTGTAATGCCAGTAGTACTCTCGATGAAGAAGAATTCTTTCCATTGAGGTGCTTGTTTATAAGCATTAATATTGGTTTTAGGTACAAATAGTTTACAATTCCACTTGTTAATATCGTCAAGAGCATTTATGCCACAGGTTGGTGGAACAACTGCCTCACTCGAGATCTGTGTAATATTGATACAATCAGAGAATGCTTCTTGCCCGATGCTCTGTAATCCACTTCCAAAGGTAAAATTCTTCAGACTACTACAACCAGAGAAAGCCCATTTGCCAATGCTTGTAACATTGTCTCCAATAGACACGTTCTGTAGGTTAGTACAACCATAGAACTCATTATCATAGATGGTGTTTTCTGCATCTGATATTTTCACTGTCCGTAAGCTGGTGTTACGAGAGAAAGGAGAGTATCCACCATTACGGGATGTGTTGTAAACAATCTTGCCACCAATATAAACAGAATCTAATTTGCAACTGTTAAATGAAACATTTTCCCAACCACCAGAGCCTACTTTTAAAGATGTATTTCTATCCTCTATAATAAGTATAGAAAGATTAGTGCATCCGCTAAAAGCATTATATATTTCCTTTATACCTTTATGGATTCTTATACTTTTCAAAGAAGAACAACCATCTAATAAGCCAGAATTGAGTATAGTTACAGAATCAGGGATGACAAATTGTGTTAAGTTGCTACAACCCCTAAAAGCAGACCAGCCAAGTGATTTTATTTTGTTATCTAAAGATAAAGTTTTTAAGGAACTGCAATTGCTAAAAGCACTTTCACCAATGTTATTACCATCTTTTACCACTACAGATACAAGATTGGTGCATTCGCTAAAAGCCCTATTTCCAATATCATTAGCTTTTTTTATGTCTACAGATGTAAGATTTGTGCATCCGCTAAAAGCACTATTGCCAATATTATTAGTTTTTTTTATGTCTACAGATGAAAGGTTGGTACAGTCTCTAAAAGCATTATCGCCAATACTCCCATCTATATCAATGTATGCTTTCTTTATCTTTGTGCAATTGTAAGCCGTATAAGGATTAATTTCTCTGACTGTCATGTCAACACCCTTATAGTTGACCTTTTTATTAATTTTGAGTTCATAAGATTCTCCTGTGTAAGCGCAATCTATAGCGTCACAAGTGCGCTCTGACGGAGATACGGGAACATATTTGATACCGTCCACCTCAAAAATAGAACTTAAATAAGGATATACCTTTTTATTTGATAAACCCGTATACAAATCATTGGCAACATAATGAATGTCACCTCCCACATTTCTATATCCGTTAGGAGGAGTGTTAGTTAGCCATATGATTTTGGTCTTATTTGTATTATCGAAGGCATTGTCGCCAATTGTCGTAACACTATTGGGAATGGTTACAGAAGTTAGAGAAAAACAATCGCTGAAAGCTCTGTTGCCAATTGTCGTAACACTATTTGGAATGGTTACAGAGGTTAGAGATCTACAACCGCTGAAAGCATTGTCGCCAATTGTCGTAACACTATTTGGAATGGTTACAGAGGTTAGAGATCTACAACCGCTGAAGGCATTGTTACCAATTGTCGTAACACTATTGGGAATGGTTACAGAGGTTAGAGATCTACAACCGCTGAAGGCATTGTTACCAATTGTCGTAACACTATTGGGAATGGTTACAGAAGTTAGAGAGCTACAATCGCTGAAAGCCCAACCTCCTATTGTCGTAACACTATTGGGAATGGTTACAGAAGTTAGAGAGCTACAACCGTTGAAAGCATTGTCGCCAATTGTTGTAACACTATTGGGAATGTTTACAGAAGTTAGAGAAGTACAACCGCTGAAAGCATACGCTTCAATTGTCGTAACACTATTGGGAATGGTTACAGAAGTTAGAGAGCTACAACCGTTGAAAGCTTCGAGACCAATTGTCGTAACACTATTGGGAATGGTTACAGAAGTTAGAGAAGTACAACCGTAGAAAGCAGACTCTCCAATTGTCGTAACACTGTTGGGAATGGTTACAGAAGTTAGAGAAGTACAACCGCTGTATTTACAACCGATTATTACTCAATATTTTATAGATAATAAGTCAGAAATATGGTTGTTATTTTTAATTGCACATTCTAAAAGGTGAAGATTTAACG
>QWCF01000344.1_pt1 | contig 19214 bp, 21 predicted proteins | sample 1972521 | NCBI WGS metagenome assembly QWCF01 (sample SAMN09866715, study PRJNA288562) | Human oral metagenome isolate term4_saliva, whole genome shotgun sequencing...
TATAATAAAGATACTGACCTCATAAGATACACCTAAACACTCAATAAACTAAAAGGTTTTATGGTATATATTTAAGTTTTTTCTTTTTGACCTTCTTTGACCTTAAATAAATTATAACATGTTTGACCTTTTTTGACCTTAAATAAATTATAACATGTTTGACCTTTTTTGACAATAGTTTTTTAAAAAAATTTAAAAAAAGAAAAAAAGCTCACAAACCTTATGTTGACAAGCTTTATACTATATATTATACTTAATATTATCTTAGAGATATAAAAAATATGCTCTACTGGTAACTTTCTCAGAGAGATTAATTTCTGCTCTGAAAGACACGTATGAGATTTCATAGGTGTTTTTTTTTTAGTAATAAAAAAAGCGTGAAATAAATCACGCATAGATTATATATTTTATTGTAAAGTAAACAATCAATAATTTTACAATTTTCTAAAACATTAACTACAATTTTGCATTAGGATTCTCATTATTAAATATTTCTATTAAATTTTCCATATCCTCTTTTGTTGCATAGCGTCTAACAAATGTTCTAGCAGCCGTTCTTCTATTATTCATTAAAGCACGTTCTTTATTTTTTTCATAATAAGCTTTACTTGCTTTCTTTTGTGCTTCAGACGTTTTTGATTCAGTCATTTTATTCTCCTCTTTCACTTTAAATATTACTAATTTCTAAAAAACAATTAGTCAGGTACTATTCAGGTTTCCTTAATCCACTATATTATATTTAATTCTTTCTTTAATGCTTGTTGTAAAACTTGACTAAAATTAACTTCATTATTAATAGCTAACTCATTTAACCAATTTGGAATAGTTAAAGTTTTCTTAACTGCTTTGTTATCTTCTTTTTTTCTAGCAAAAACAGTATCAACAGTTACATACTGTAAGAAATCTTCCTCTCCATCCGCTAAATGTTGTAACTCATTAAATGATCTAGGTTTATTAATCTCAAATCCATAATCTTCAGCATTCAGTAACCATACCTCTAATGCATCTTTTGCCATTTCAATAGCCTCAGGGATACTCTCACCAAACGTAACAACCCCCTCCAAATCAGGTACAGTTACATTATAAACGCCGTCTTCTTTTTTAAACAGTGCAATATATGTATAATTCCCTCTTGTCATAATTCATTTTACGGGATGACACCGATATTAACAAGTAGGGCTTATTTCAACCCTGCTTGTTTTAATATCGCATTTGCAGTTCCTACAGGATAGTCTGTTCCGTTCGGTTTAGGTACTATAACTTGTCTTGTTCCGTTAGTCCAAGCTTCATGACTACCTTTACCACGATTTTTCAACTGATAGAAACCATTGCTCTTTAAGAGTTTTATCAGTTCTCTTTTGGTCATCCCAACCTCCTTGTAATAAACTTTTCTCCATATTTACATTATAACACGTACTTTTATACGTGTCTATGCTTTGTGGTTCATTTTATAAAAATTTTACTTAATTTTTATTCAACATCTTTTATCACTCTTTAAAAAAAGAGTCTATAATTTTAGAATCTTGACTCTTAAACTATATCAACTTAAAAGTATATTCCTAATCACAAAAAAATACCACACATATATTATTAAAATACATATGTGGTAATATACTTTATTTCTTATTTTTTCTCACTCACAAAACCATTTTTTTCTAATAGTTCTTTAGTTACTTTTTCTATTCCTGAGGGTTGTTCATAGAAGTCAGCGAATTTCTTAGTCCATGTTTTTGTCTCACGTGCTTCAGCAAAGTCTACCATAGTTTGACGGTATTCTTTTAATACTTCTACGTTTGATTTAGGGAATTCATTGTATCCTACATTAGCCACGTCTGGTAATCTAGGTTTAACTTTTTCCGTAGATAACTCTTCATCTTTAACACCGATACTTAGTCCACATAAAAACAATGCATTTTCTGGAATATTTAGTAACTCAGAAATCTTATCTCCAAAACCTCTTACTCCACCACAATAAACAATTCCGTATCCTAAAGACTCAGCAGCTAAAGTAGCGTTTTGCATTGCAATACCAACATCCAAAGTACCGATAATTAATGGTTCATATTGATTAGAAATATCAAACTCTCCACCCTCAATATCAAACGCTAGTTTAATATTAGTGTAATCTAAACAATATAGTAAGAACGCTGCAGAATTCTCAATATGAGCCGCATTACCAGGTGCCTTATCACGGATTAAATCAGCGATTTGTTGTTTAGTTTCACCTGTAGTTATAATAATACTATAGTGTTGACCATTCATCCAGCTAGATCCTTGTTTAGAACTAGCGATAATTTGCTCAAGATGTTCCTTAGGTAGTTCTTTTCCTTTTACAAAACTACGAGTCGTACAATGATTTAACATCGTTTTAATTACTTCATTCATATGTTACCTCCATAATTTTATTAATTATTAATTTGTGTTGATAGCTTCTAACTCAGATAAAAGATTTGTCAATAAATTATATGTAGTCAATAATTAATCTCTAGATAAATATTTAACATTTATATTTCTGAAACATTATATATGCTTCTAGCTGATTCTTTCAATTAACTTTAATTTAAAATAGGATTTTCCAAGTAATTTAAATATATTATTTCTATCGAAAATTATTATTAAATAATATTGCTAAAACATTAATCACCCTATAATGATTTAATAAATTTTTGCATTTCTAATAGTACAATTTTATCATTAAATTTTAATTTTTGTGAATTTTCTTCAATGATATCACTTGATTTATAATAAGAAATAAACCATTCAGCTTCTAAAAATTTTTGATTAATTAATTCAAAATATGGGTGATCTACTTCTCCCATTGATAAACCAAAAACAAATATTTCCTTAATTTTCAATTTTGATAGAAAATTTTCTAACTTCTCTAACTGAATTTCCTTTATCATGCTTTCATTCAATTGATTCATATATTTATCTACATCGTTATTATACTTTTCAAATTCACAAGGTTTATATGTTACTGCTTCAACATATTCTTGATGAGTATAACTCTCATAGTCACCTTCTTTACCTCTGGAAACATTTGGGTTTTCTTCATATAAATCTGAATAACTATTTAAAATATTTTTCTTATTATTCCCAAAAACTAACTCAGCTTCGTCATTAAGTAATCCATGAATATGACATATATTAGCATTAGGTATATCTGTATATATTTTTTCTAAAGTATTAGTATAGTTAAAAGTTAAAAAATAGTCTTTTTCCCTAAAATCAAAATCTTTTTGAAAATTATTTTTATTATTATTTAACTCATTAGCATATTTACACATTTTATAAAGCCCATCATGAAAATACTCTTTCAAATCATCCAAATCATAATGTAACTCAGAAAATACTGATTCTAAATTAACTCTATTACATTCTGCAGCGTATCTGGCATTCTCATATTCGAACCAAGAATTCCCATAATGTGGACTTTCTATAGGATAACACTCCACATTTATACTAAATAGGTACTCCAACTTTTCTCTTATTGGATTATTTAAACAATCGATATCTTCTGTTCTTCCTATCCTACTTTCAAAATCACTCCAAAGTTCTATATCATCTTTAAAATAGAGTTTACTAATTTTTTCAAAAAGCTCTTCATTATTCTTTCTCAATATTGGCACCAAATTATCTTTATAACTCGTAGGTAATCCATGATATAAATCAAAACCATTACCTAATATAATTAATCTACTCATAATTTCATTCCTTTCGTTTATAATATTGTTATAATTAAAATTTTTAGAAATCAATATTATTTGAGTTAAACACTCGTTTAATAAATAAATTAATTTTAATGGTCTACATCCTCAGAATTCATGTAATTTTCAAACAATAACTCCTCAATAACCCCTTGTACTTTAGACTTAATCGTACGTGCATTTTCACCTTGTGTATTAACAAGCATACTTACCTTCGAATAAATCAATTCTTCATCTAATAAACTTCCTAATTCTTTTTTACGAGATGAAATTTCTTTTTTCACAATAGCATAAATAGTGCTACTTTCAAAATCTTCAAATTTTATAAACTTATCTATTCTGTAAAAAATTGGAAGCCCTAAATGTTTTTTCATATCTTCTAATGAATTATAGTTTGCTGTTAATATAATAAGTGTTCCTGACATGTTAACATCATAGTTTGCATCTTTAAATATTTCATTATCAAATAAAGTATAAAAAGCTGAATAAAAACTAGATTCACATTTATCAAATTCATCTAGAAAAATTAGATTAGATTCTCTTTCCAATAAATCATAACCTAGACTTCTTCGATTCAATTCTGCCCCGAACAAATAATCAAAACTTTGAATATTCTTAAACATTGATAAGTGTTTTTCAAAAAATGTATTATCAAAAAATTCCTTAGCAATTTCTCTTACTAATTCTGTCTTTCCTATGCTACTTTTCCCGTAGAACATAACTACATAAGGCTTTTTTGTATTTATTTTTGTAAGGTACCATAAACTTTTACTAATTTCATTAACTGCCTTATTTTGCCCAATTATTCTTTGTAAAATAGAATCTATTTTCACATTAAAATTATTTTCATCTTTTACTATTGAATATACTTCATTTTTGACGATAAGTTCTATTAAATCTCTTTTATGTAATTTTTTTAAATATTCATATAGATATCTTGGTGGATTATGAATATAAATTTCTGAGTTTTCATAAGTGAATTCTTCAATAATTGTCCCCAATCGCTCAATAGCTGCTCCTACCAACGATTGATAGTTATCGTTACTCAAAATTAAAACTTCTTCTTTACGGTCAAATTCTAATTCGTTTTTTTGGGCTACATCTTGATACATAATAAGTTGTCTAAAAGAATAACCACTGTTTTCTACAGACAAGTCATCTAATTTCTTATCAAAATATGATTTAGAGCCAATAAATATAAAATATTTTCTCTTATGATTTTCATTCATCTATTTACTCACCATCTTTCACCTTAATACCAGCATATACTACATCATATAATTTTATCATATCTTCCGGATAATCTTTTTCATTTTTAAAATTATTATTATTATTATCTTTTCTTTTATCATAGGTTGAAGGATATACTTCTCCTAGTTTTTTAGGTTGTGAAGTAGTTGATATGAGTGTTTCCATTTTATTAATTTCTCCAAAGAAATTAAAATGTTCTTTAGAAAATTCACCTACAAAAATACAATACATTGTCATCTCGGACCTCAAAATATCATATCTTTTATAATTACTCACAAAAGCTGTATTATTAAACCTTACATACTCTGTTTCTGAAATTTTATATGTATCATACCCCTCATATTCATCCATTACGGATTTAAATTCTTTAATATCAACTCCATCTATTTCACCTTTAAACATTCTAAGATATCCACCTGCAACTCTAAAAAATGTTGAAGAATTTTCAATATCAGCTAATATTTTCTTATCATATTTTTTTAATCTTGATTTCAGATTTTCAAATTCAGAAATTTCTGTTGATGTTATAGTAATCTTTTTATCCAGTTTAGCAATATAACTAGCTTTCAACTTCCCGCTAAAAAGGAAACGAATTCTATCGAAGAATGGGACACTTAAATCGACTTTAGTACCTAGTTCAAGTTCCCCCTCTTTATTTAATGAAGTTTTCTTATCTGTTATATAAGTCTTACTTCCACTATTTTCTTGTTGAAGTATATTCTGTATAGTTTCTTTATCAAAATATATAATTTTATTAATTATTCTTTGGGTCATTTATACTCCTTTTTTTTTTTAATAATTCTGGCTTTTAACTTTTTATATTCTACATCGTACAACTCAACATTAACCTTTTAATCCTAAAATCTACCTTGTTATCAAATTAAGTAGTGATTCATAGTTATCTACTACATCATATACTACTTCATTATTACTTATTGCTTTAAAATGCTTTTTAGCACAATGAATTTTTGATTGTTCAATAGTACGTAATTCTAGTGAATCCATGCTTCCTTTTGTTTCAGCTATAAAGTAAACATGTTTAACAGAACCTTCATGGAAAGCTATAGCCCAGTCTGGATTATATTTCCCAACTGGTGTTGAAATATAAAAGCTATTTGGTAACTTAACATAAACAGCAACACTATTATTTATATCTAAATCACTAGCAAACCTTTTTTCATTTGTTGAATCATAAACAATATGGTCATATAAATGTTTTTTTGCTTTCATTGCATTCACATCTAGTTTACCTTTGATTGTAGTATCTGTAAAAATATTCACATCATATTTTTCTTCCATAACATTGTATGTAATATGCTCAATAACTGCTGTTGCCTTCTCTGAGTTTATAATCGAAATAGCTTTAATAATGAACTCTTCTGGATTAAACTTGAATTGTTCAAAAACATATGGTTTCATACCTTGTAATATACGAACAACTGCTTTCCTAGTTAAATCCGTACCCTCTACAATTTTTCCTATTAAATCATACTTTACATTGGATCCTACGATTGAATGATCTGTGTAATTATTTGCTTCTTCTTTAACAAATGATTTTCCAGCTAATAATTCTTCTTTAGACTTAATTTTATTCATCACTCCACTTTCAACTTTAAATTGTAGTTTAGTAACTGCTAAATTTTGGTCTAAAGCATTAATAGCTTTTTCTATAAGTTCTTCTGTATCGAAGTCAACTACATATATAGATTTAGAATTAATTTTCTTCCACAATTCTTTAAATTCTTTCATAGCTAACTTATTCTCATCCAATTTGAGTTCAACATTATTTTGTCTAGCATCTTCAATTGTAAATAATTTGTTATCATAAACTGAATCTAGAATAGAAACAATTTCATTCACATACGGCATTAACTCATCATCAAATTCAATTGTACCATTTTTCTTATCTTCGTAGTATTTATCCGTTAATGTATGTTTCTTATCAATATATTTATTAGAAATTAATTCAAACTGAATAGCATCAGCTAATTCATTATCTATTATAATCTCTTCTCCATTAATACCTTTTAACACACGTCCAATAAATAAATCTTCAGTGATTTTAACAGGACGGTCTGCTACTGCTTCTGCAAATTCGCTTTGCAATCCTTTAGCAAAACTATCATAACTTTCACTAGCAATTATAGTTAGCACATTAACATTATGTACTTCGTTCCCTAAAGCATTAGCATCCATTCTATCACCACGATCATTTACACATAATCTTAGACCACGTCCTACCTCTTGACGTTTTCTTACGTCACTCGTACTTTGTTTTAATGTACAAATTTGGAACACGTTAGGATTATCCCATCCTTCTCTAAGTGCTGAGTGTGAGAAGATAAAACGAACTGGTGATTTTTTTGGATCACGATTTAATAATAATTCTTTATTTTTCATTATTAAATCGTATGTATCTATATCATTTTCACCACTTGCACTTGTTTCATTTCTTTTTAACTTAGAGTCTACTAACTTACCTTTTTTGTCTATTGAGAAATAACCAGTATGCGTTGAACTCTTATCAATCTTATTTAAATAGTTTTGATACTCTGTTTCACCAAACTTTATTTTCAAGTTTGATACTATATCGTTATACTCTTCTTCAAATATTTGTGCATAGATACCATTATATTCACTTCCAGCTTCATCATAACATTTATATTTTGCGACTTCATCAATAAAGAATAATGATAGTACTTTTATACCCTTATTGAATAACTCTCTTTCTCTTTCAATATGAGATAGAATAGTTTCTCTTATTTGAATTCTGCGAAGCATATCTTCATTTACATTACCTATAACGTCACCAGCATAGATTTTTTTACCGTTTATAAATTCTATTGAATTGTCTCTTCCATCTATTTTAGTAATAGTAAATCCATTTTTGTATTCTTCTAATTCACCTGAATTATCATATAAATTAAATCCTTCATTTACTATTCTTGTGATTTTTTTAATCCCTTTTGATGTTTTATAATCAAATTGAATAGTCGCTGTAGGTGCAGCTTTTGAAAGGTTAATTCCTTCTAAATATACATATCCCTCTGTTGAACTACTACCAGTTTCAGTTATCCCTTTAACTGATATTCTTTTAACAAGTTTTTTGTTATATGCTTCTAGTGCATCTAACCTATATACCATATTATAAATACTATCTTTTTTATGTGTTGCAGAATATCGTAAAGTCATTAAAGCATTAAACTGCTCTAAATTTTCCTTTGTCTTCTTACCTTCAACTGATTGAGGTTCATCTATTATTACTATTGGATTAGTTTTAGCTATGACATCAATAGGTCTTCTCGACCGAAATTCATCCAATTTCATATAAATACGTCTTGCATTTTTACCAGTAGCATTAAAGGCTTGAGAATTAATAATCATAACATTGATTGAATTATCTGAGGCAAACTGTTCTATTTGATTTAACCTACTAGAATTATATACGAAATATCTTATTTTCTTACCATATTCTTCTGCAAAATGATCTTGTGTTATTTCGAAACTCTTATGAACCCCTTCACGAATAGCAACTGATGGTACTACAACAATAAACTTACTCCAACCGTATTTTTTATTTAACTCATACATAGTTTTTATATAAGTATATGTCTTACCTACACCTGTTTCCATTTCAACTGTTAGGTTATAACGTCCCTCTAGCTTTTCAGATACTTTTATATTATTTTCCTTCTGTATCGTATTAATATTCTCTAGAATTTTAGAATCAGTTAACCCTGGAATTATCGGTTCATTTCTCCAACCAGTAAAATCATCTAATAAAGTTTCTCTACCATCTCCACTATCAATCATATAGGTAGAAGTTAAAAGAGGTTGATCACTAAAAACACCTACAACTGCACGCGCAGCATCTTTTTGAAATTTCTGATGTTTAAATTGTAATTTCATTTTTTCTCCTTCCTAAATAACTTTTATTTTTGTATTAGGTGACAACAGTTTAAATATTTCGCTAGTATTTATTTTCTCTGCACTATTTTCAAAACTACTATCTCTAAATACCGCACGAAGTGGAGTTAATTTAGCAATCTCTTTCATTACATTCACTGAGATATTTTCTTCAAAACACGCAATTAAGTCACCTTCATTATAATTATGTACCATACAACCATCAATCTCAATAGATTTATATGGTAAAGATAAAGGTAATCCCCATTCTAATAAACATCCAAATAATAAATCTAAATCTGTTCTATCTTCTCTAATATTTGATTCTAGTGCACTCAAGAAATCTTGACTAATTTCATTAGGTGAATAGTATACATCCTTCATATTAGAACTATCAACTTTTAATACTCTAAATCCTGTATCTAAATCTGAAGTTAATAATGGATTTTCACTCTTTATTTTTTCGCCTGCACGACGAATTCGTTCTTTACCTATTTCACATATATTGTTATAGCCTGATTTAAATGCTACTGATTTTTCATCCGTATTCTCTGGCAATTGAACCATTATGAATTTTCTATTTTTACCATCTTCTGAATTTAAAGCCATAGTTGCATGTGCAGTAGTTCCTGAACCGGAAAAGAAATCCAAAACTATTTCATTATCTTCTACATTCATAAGTAATATTAATTTTTTTAACAAGGTAGTAGGTTTCGGTTTATCAAATAAAGCTTTCCCATCAAAGATTTTCTTCATTTCTTTTGTGCCATTTGATGTAGTACCAACTCTTTGTGCACTAAACCAACTGTTATCTATCGTACCGTACTCTTTTTTTTCACTATAAAATACTTTTAATTGCGGTTTACCCAAACCATCTTTACTAAATATAATTCTATTATCTAACAATTCCTCTTTATATCTATCTTCTGACATTCTCCAATGCCTTCCATTTGGAGGTAAATGTACTTCACCAGTATTAGGGTTTCTAATTTCATAAGTTAAATTCGGTCTTACATTTGGAGCATCAAAAGGATCAGCCTTCCATATTCCTCTTGGATCACTGTCGGGATTTGAAAAATCATTATCATTCATAGGCAGCGGTCTACATACAAAACTTTCTTTTTTATACCATATATCTTTATTATTTTCTTTTAATCTTCTATTGGTTTGTCTTCTATTTTTTGCATAGACGCATATATATTCGTGGTTTACACTGAAGTCAGTATCATTTTGAATTGATGCTCTTGATTGCCAAGGAATTTCTGATACTAAGTTTTTTTCACCAAATATTTCATTACAAATATTTTTCAACGCATCTATTTCACTATCATCCATACTTATTACTATAACTCCATCTTCCTTTAGTAGATTTTTCGCTACTAAAAGTCGTGAATATATCATTGAACACCAATCTGAGTGAAAGCGTCCATTTGAATCGGTATTCTTAAACATACGATTTCCATCTTCATCGTATTCTCCACTCTCTTCTGCATATTCTTCATTACTTACTTTAAAATCATCATTATATATAAAGTCATTACCTGTATTGTAAGGCGGATCTATATAAATCATTTTTACTTTTCCTAAATAACTCTCTTGAAGAAGTTTTAATACTTCAAGGTTATCACCTTCAATATATAAATTCTCGGTATTTTCCCAGTTTACACTTTCTTCAGGTGCAGGACGTAGTGTTTTTCTTATAGGTTTGTTAGCTTCAACTATAGATTCTTTTTTCCCTACCCATGTAAATTCATATGCTTCTTCACCATCTACTATATCTTCTGATAATATTTGTTTTAACATTTTAAAATTTACTGATTTTTTTAATTGTCCATTCTCATCTCTTGATTCCGTGATACAGTTTGGAAATAAAGTTTCTATTTTTTCTACATTTTGAGAAGTTAAGTTTAACGACTCCATTCTCATTTTTTCCATCATTTTACCTCTTAAAAATTTATTTTAACAAACTACTTATTTTTTTCTTTAACTCTTTAATTCAGAATTTAATTCTACCTGTCTATTAAATTGTTTTTCATTTTTTACTTTTTTAGATAGGTTATTAACTTGTTTTTGTATCTTTTCAAATTCTATACTGTTTAATACTCTCTCTTTTAATGTAGCACCTGAGAATTTATCTAATTCATTATTAGAAATAGAATTCAATAGATTTTCATACATATCGTCTAAGCTAATACCAGATAACTTTAATAAGTCTTCATCTTCACTTACCCAATCTGATTGAAATATTTTGTGTAAAGTTATGGTTTCTGTTTTCCTGCTAATTTCTTTGTAGCTTAATGAATATTTCCTCTTATTATTATATTCAAATACAAAAAGAATATGATATGGTATATTATTTTCTATAGTGTATAATACTGAATCATCAATTTCATAATCATAGCGCTCTACTCTAAAGACTTCTATTTCCTCTACAAAACAACCTTTTGCTATGTTCATTGTAGTATGATCTATTTTATTTTCCCATGTTATTGACTTAATTTGCTTTACAAAATAATTTTTAGTTTTACTCGGAAGGGATTTTTTAGTATAAAGGTCTTTATAAAACTTCTGTTTAGGTATGAATCTATTAAATTCTGTACTTTTAGGTAATCCTAACATCTCTTCACCTCTTTACTTTATTACAAGAAAACAAATTAATTCAAAGTCATTTAATCCTGAAATTTTAGATTTTAATTCTATAGTTTCTATAAATTCATATAAACAATATTTCTCTATGATTTTTACAGTAATTATAGATATGATTGTTACATTTAATATTTACACTACTCGTTCCCACTAATTTAGATAAGTTTTTCCCTATATAATTTTTCATTATTTCTCAGTTATCTTTTTTTTATTTCAAGTGGGAATGGAATACCATTATGCATAATAATTTGTCTATAAAATAAATCTATTGCAGTCGCCCTTGTTAAACCTAATTTCTTAAGGATAGCTTCCGCTTCTACTTTGACATTTTCCTGAATTCTTACATTAACTGTCGCTGTCTTTATATTTGTCATAATCAACACCTCCGTGCATCTCTTTTTATTATACACTTATGTATCTCTATTAGCAACACAAATGAGGTACAAAACTCAATAATTCTAAAGTTTAATATATTATTATTTTTGAAGAAATATTAGTCTAGTACATATCCACTTTTGTACTTATAATAGCTCTCTTCATCATCTATAAATATTTTGGATATTTTTTCAATTACTTTTCTTTTAATCAACTTTCACCTCCTAATTCTTTAATTCGTCTTCATCTAATAATTTAGGGATTTCTCTAAATTTTATTCTATTATTTAAATTCAAGTTTTTTAATGTATACTTTCTCTCATCATTCTCTTTTTCGTATCGTCCAAATATTCTCGATATTCCTTCTCTTAATTTTATAATTTCATTTTCTTTTGTAGTTCCCTCAAATACTGTATAGCAAAATTCAAATATCAAGTTTTCATTTTCTTTATATTCGTCAAAAATTAATTGGAAATAACCATAATCAGCATCAGATAAAGAATGCCCATAGAATACTACTCTATTTACACTTTTATCTAAAATAACCTTAATTGGAGTAGATTTATTTTCTTCAATAGTATTCATCTCCATTATTCTAGACCCTTTTGTAAACCTATAACCCTCACTATTAGCATCAATCATATTATCATCAATTCCAAAAATAATACTTTTCTTCTTTAAAGTACCATGAATATTTTTGACCAGATTTACATGCAAATGATTATCTCTAAAATTTAATTTTTCTCCCCATGGTTCAGTATAATTAAATGATAGTATATTACAATTAATATTTTCACTTGATAATTTATCATCCTTCAACAAATAATTAGACAAAATCTTTGAATTATCTTCATAGCAATTATTCGTATTCACTTCATTATCTAAATACATAATAAAATCATGTTCCACTTCTTTCAATTGTTCTAATAATATCTCTGCTATACAGTTTAATAATTCATTTATTGCTTCAATGTCGAATATATCAATATTTAATATCTCATTTTGATATTCGGAACCATATAACATATCTTCTATTTCTTCAGTGAGACTTTTCTTTATATCTTCTAAAACTAGTAAAATATTATTATTTACTATGTTACCCGTTTGATCATTTTTAATTTTAAAATACAAATTAGAAGACAATACGTTATAGATATTTTCAAATTCAGTATAATCTTTCCCATTACAAGTTAGTCTAAGATTTCTATTGCGACCTAATTGTTTAATTAATAATCCCAATGCAAGTTTAGAAAATATATTTAAACCATCCCTGTTTTCTGTTATTTCTTGAGAAATTTGATTTTCTATAAAATTCCAGTCTTTTTTATTTAGTAATTTCTTATATAAAAATATTTTATACCAAATATTAAAGTCCTCAACATTTTTATTTCTAGCGTACCTTTGACTAATCAAGTTAATATTAAATGACCACGAACAATGTTTTATATAATTTAAGTATTCATCAAATATTACATTTTCTTGTTTTTCATTACCTTCATTTTTCTTTAGTATGTAACTAAAAAATTCATAATATGAACTTTTTAAATCACATTGACGATCAAATCCATTTCCTAGGACTAGTAAGATATCTGGTGTAATTGCATTTTCTAAATTTTCCATTCTATCCCTCCAAAAATATATTACTTAAAATTTCACAAGTAAATTTATCTTGAACTTTTATTGTTTTCGTATTAATCTCTACTAAAAAAATTATAATTCAATTAATACCTTTTATGATACTACTGATAATTTTATAAAAAAGTTTAGTATAACTACCAAACTTTTTTATATTAATTATTATTCCTAATACATATTGCAGACATAAACTCTAAATATAATTTATTTTATTTTTTCTTCACTTATTTCGAATACTTTTTCAGAAATAATCGAAACTATATTATTTTTTAAAGTCTTTATTTTAGATTCATCTTCTATGCCCGTCTTTTCGATAAAGTTACTTTCTATACTTTCATATAAACTACCCAGTTGTCTTGGTAGTTTTCTTATTGAATCAAAATTTTCTTTATAACAATGGATTATTATTGGCATATTCTTTTTTATGGAATTATCAGCTATTTTTTTCCATAAATATCCATCTGTAGCTCCAACAGAGGTACCAAATATTATTATCAAATCAGCCCAATCAATAAGATTAAAATTTTTAAAATGTCTATTATCTCTAGCCTGATCATGTATCGTTTCTTTAATTAAATACTTTTTGTTTGACTTCTTATATTCTTTACTCAACTGAGTTTCATCACTTACTCCTAAAATTAAAGAAAATTCAAGTGTTCCATGAGCGTGTTCAACATTTTTTATAAAACATCCATAATTGTGGCTTCTAAAAGATTTATACTCTTTATTTTTTTCTTTCTCTATCAACCGATCTAGTATATTTGTATAATTTAACGTCAATATATTTATATAATCTGTTGCTATTGAAAAACTCTGAATAAATTGTAAAACTCTTTCTTTTGAGCCATCCGGAATTTGACTATATATTTCTTTCAAATTTTTTTGAATATCAATTGTTTTCCCCGTTAAATCGAATTTATTTTGTACTATACTAAGATAATTATTTAAATCTTCATTGAGATCATCTAAAGCATTCATAAATTCCTCTTCATTCACTTCAGGATTCTTAGTCAATTCACCTAAAGCTAATTCTAAATCAGACCAATTCTCCCAATTTGTATTCTCATCCATTAGGATATTATCATATATAATATTAAAATAATTTTCAGTATTCTTCCTTTCTGTATATATTGGTATTTGATACTCATAAAAATCAGAATATTTCGTTTTTAATCCGTATTGAATATCTAATCCATTACCTACGATATAGAGTATGTTCATAAAATCACCTACTTTTCTTGTTTTATTGTACTAATATTATATCAGATACATTCTGTAGAATCAATATTCCCCGGAAATTATTAAGTGTTTTATTTGTTTATTTAGTTTTAAAATCAAGAAATTTTATACTGGCATCATTGACTCTTACTTAATATTTTTTCAGTCAAATAAAAAAACATCTTTTCTTTGACTGAAAAAAAATGTTTTTAATAAATAAATTAACATAAGTCATCAAATTCTGAGATTAAGAAAATAATTATTTCTACTATAATTCTAAAATAGCTACTACCTCTTCTCCGTCTTTTTCATCAGTTTCTACAAAACCAACTGATTTATAGAGTTGTCGTGCTACATTATTATCACTTTCATAAGATAACCAACAGTATTTTGCTACTCCACACGGAAAAGTATTAACAAATTCTAAAGCTAACTCCATCGCTTTTTTACCAAATCCCTTTCCCTGGAATTTTTTATCTATCATAAGACGCCATATATTGTAATTCCCTTTAGCCATCTTAGGAGCACCTTCATCATCTGAATTCAGATCAAAACCTATCATTAAAAAACCAATAGGTGTAGCGTCTTTAAAAATACCAAATGTAAATACATCATTATTCTCAGTAATTGCTATATACGCTTCTATGATACTACTATTATTTGTAGCTACAAAACTTTTCTGATTATCAAAAACCTCTAATTTCAGAATCTCCCCTATATTATTTCTATTAATCTTTTTCAATTCAAGCATAATCTATTCTCCATTGATTTTTTGATTTTTATAGAAGTTTATTTTTATGATTATAAAATAATTTCATAATGTTTATATCGTGTTTCTCAGTATACCTACCAAACTCCCTACTTAATAAACTTCGTTATTTTTCCTTCTTTTTTGTATGTTTCTACTGCTTTTGCTACTCTCTCGAAGTCACGTCTTAAACTATAAGAATAGATATCTCTAAATAATCTATATCCTAGTTTTTCATTTACTTCGAATGCTAGAGTATATAGCTCATATGTTTCCATCGAGTCGAAGTTTTCGTGTGCTTTTACTACATCTACTAATATGTCGTCGCAATGTTCTACTAACGCTTTTTCTAATCTATCATTTAAGAATTTTGATTTATCTAGAGTATATTTATACATTTCTCTTGATGTAGTTGAGAAGTCTACTACTAAACTTTCTTTATCTAGTTTATCATACAGTTTATATCCTAACTGTTCATTCACCTCTTTTGCGATTTCTACTAATCTTTCATCTGATACTGGGGCTAAACTATATGCTGCGTTATTAACTTCAGATAATGCATTGTAGTTTTCTTCTATCGCTTTTTGTAATAATTCTAATTTCATAAAGATCCTCTCAATCCTAATTTTCTTATATTCTATTATAACATATTTACTAGTAATTCTTATATCTCTCTATAACTTTTCTTCATTCTTGTATATATCCTTGAATTTAACTTTTTCGTATAAAGTTCTCATGAATAATTAACTATTCTACGTTAAAATTAATGTATTAAATAAGGAGAGTTTTGAAAATGAGTGAATCGAAAATTATTTTAACCATTGATGATGAATTGAAAAATGATGCTGAAGATTTATTCTTTAGTCTTGGATTAAATCTAGAAACTGCTATTAGCATGTTCCTTACAAAAACTGTTAATGAAGGTGGTATACCTTTTGAAGTGAAACAAACAAAATACGTTGAAAGTCCTGATTTTATCTCTAATCACTTCACTATTAAATCAGCTGTATACGGAATTAATGAATACATTAAAGATAGATTCAACGAAGAACCTTCATTTTATCTATCATGTGAAAATAGAGGTCTTATAGATGATGAAGCTAGTAAATTATTTATTCTATTTTCTAATAATACTGAAGAGATTGATCAAGAAGAGTTCACAGAAAAAAATATTGATAACCTAGTAGAATTATCAACAATCGCTTTCCCAACATTAAGACGACTATCTGATGAACAACTACGTGATATCGTGAATGCATATATCACAAACTACTATTTAATTAGATAGAATAACTAAATAACAAGCTTCAGGAGTACCTTAATAGATTTGAATTTAAGGTGCTCTTTTTTTATTTATTGGAAGTAGGCTTCCAACTTTTCTTTTTTCTTTATTTCATTTCCACAGATTTTTATTTTTACAATCACTTTATTTTCTGATAAACTATAATTGTAAATAAATAAAACAATTACATTTATGTAAATAAGAGGAGATTAAAATGGGAAAATTTAATAAAAAAGTTGTTTCAGTAGCTTCAATTGCCGCAACATTACCTGCATTAGTAGGTAGCTATGCTGGGTATCAAAAATTACGTTATAACCGTAGTGCTAAAGCTGGTTTAATCGAGTTATATCTTGGTAATAAATATAAGAAACTAAGAAATATAGATGAAACTAAAAGACTAGAAAAACAAAAAGAAGATAAGAACGAAGAAACTGTAAATGTATATGAATTCGATACTAAATCTAAATTCTATACTAGAATTGTTTCTGATAGACAAGTTTGGCATTTAAATAGTGTTAATAATTCTAACTCTACTATTTTCTATGTTCATGGTGGTTCTTACGTTCATGAATTCGTAGATATTCAATGGGAGATGGCTGATAAAATTGCTCAAGAAGCTGATGCTGAGGTTATTATTCCTGATTACGGACTAGCTCCATTCTATACTTATAAAGACAGCTATGAACTTCTTACAAAATTATATACAGATTACGTTACTGAGAATCCAGATAAAGATATCTATGTTATGGGAGATAGTGCTGGTGGTGGCTTAGCTCTAGGATTAGTTCAAGATTTTGTTCAAAATAACATTAAACTACCTAAAGGTCTGATTTTACTAAGTCCATGGGTTGATTTAACAATGTCAAATCCTGATATTAAAAAATATATCAAAAAAGATCCTCTACTACACGTAGATACTTTGCTAGCTGATGCTAAATCTTGGGCTGGTGATGCAGACTTATCAGATTGGAAAGTTTCACCATTATACGGTGAAATGAAGAATTTACCAGAGGTATTGTTATTCTCAGGAACACGTGAATTATTATATCCTGACATAGCATTATTAGCTGAAAAACTTCGTGAAGCAAATGTTAAGACTGAATTCGAAATCGGTAAAAACTTAAATCACGTATACCCTGCCTTCCCAATACCAGAAGCAACAAAAGCTATTTCTAAAATTGTTGAGTTTGTGAAGAGTAAATAATTAAAATCAAATATAAAAAAGATGTACTCAAAATTTGATTAAATTATCTATATTTTGGGTACATCTTTATTTAGTAATTCTATAAAGATAGTTATTTGTATTTTAAAAAATTATTTTATATCTATTTCCTCCAATATTTTCTTTAATAATTTATATATTTCATTAAAATCTATTGTTCTAGCATAATTAAAGCTATTTCGATAATTTTCCCAACGGACTAACATTTCATTATTATTTTCTATATTTGAAATAATTTCTTTATAATTCAAAAGTAAATTTAAACTATCTCTTTTTTGGAAAGTTTCTTCTATAGCTAATCTTAATATGTTATAATCAATATTTTTACTTTTCAATTTTAGTAGTATATACACATCATAAAAATCTCTCCATCATATAATTTTGTAAAACTAATTGTGCAGAAATATTTTTTTCTTTTGATATATTTTTTATCTTTGCTTTTAGTTGCATAATATTTATCATAATAATACCTCTAAATAACTTTTTAATTTATCTTCTACTCCTAATTTCTCAGCATACATTGATAATAAAGGGATATTTTTATCCTTTCTTTTTATATATGTTTTATATGCATGTGATATTACTTGGATATCTATTCTGTTAATCGGGCGAATTATATCTATTAATGTTCTTTCAATGTTATAAGCATAAACATTATATCCATTCGGAGTTTTTATTTCTTCTTTCCCTAACTCATAAAGATCTTCTTTTATAGATTTACACTTTATTCCATTCTTTTTTGGGTTAGTTAAATTATAGCCTTTTGGAAATGTCATGTTAAAAACACTAGGAGTTCTATCAGTTAAATCATGCAAGTACAATGCAGTTTCTAGCGAATATATTCCCTTCTTAAATCTATTCTGAACTACAAAAAATTCATCTTCAAAAATTCCTGGTAATACATAAACACCTCGACTCACTTTTTCTAATTTCCCTTTTTCAGTAAAGTATTTAATTGATCCTCTGTAAATCCCATTCTCCTCTGCTTCTTTTATTGTCAATATCCCATTATTCTTATTAAGTAAGCTTTCAATTTCTTTAAATTTCAAATCTATTCACCTCACTTCTATTTTACTTATACACTTCCTATTTTACAACAAAGTAGCATGAAAGTAAAATTATATAATGAGAATGATAAAATAAGAATGTACAGTTTTGATAAAATAAAAATGTACAAATAGGTTATAATAGTGCATATAAAAAGAAAGAGAGAAATATATGTACT
>QWCF01001590.1_pt1 | contig 19009 bp, 19 predicted proteins | sample 1972521 | NCBI WGS metagenome assembly QWCF01 (sample SAMN09866715, study PRJNA288562) | Human oral metagenome isolate term4_saliva, whole genome shotgun sequencing...
TGATCGTTTCGCACCAGAAAAATGCGCTATGCTGATGGAGAGCATTAAGGCTAATCCTGATATCAATTTTATTTATCATCCAGCCAAGTGTGTGATGGTAAATGAAGGTTTTAGTTACGTGACTAACCCAACAGATCCTACACAGATCAATGTAGATAACATTCTATTAGCGAATAAGATCGGTGGTATGCCAATGGTCGCGATTCAAAAAGCATTCTTTTTTGAATTAGGTGGCCTTTCTACCGATTTAAAATCGTTAGAGGATTATGACTTTATGCTTAAAGTTGCCAGTTCAGCAAAATTACGAGCATTTAGACTGAATGCGCCGTTAAGCATTTGTGGGTTTCATACTAAGCGTGCAAGCGTTTCAACCAATACTTCTAATACGGAAAAAGCAATTGCGGTGATTCGTGAGAAATTTGTGAAAACGGAAACTCAAGCGAAAAATTTTGCGATTAACGCTTTATATATGCTGGCTTATCCATGCGCGATGAATCTCTCACGTCAGGCAGCTAGTTATTATTTTAAAATGTTTCAATTAAGTCATAGCCCGAAACATCTCACTATTGCTTTATTAACTTTTATTTCGCCAAAATTGGCAATCAATATGAAAAGGTTTTTCTAATGAAATTTTCAGTATTAATGTCGTTATATATTAAAGAGGATCCTCAATTTCTCCGTGAATGTTTTGATAGTCTTGTGGCACAAACTTATCCTGCAGATGAGATCGTCGTATTATTTGATGGGGCAGTGACACCAGAATTAGAGGCCGTCGTAGAAAACTATCAAGATAAATTACCAATCAATGCAGTTAAATTTGCGCAAAATCGAGGCTTAGGCAAAACGCTCAATGATGGTTTAAATTATTGCCGAAATGAATGGGTGTTTAGAATGGATACTGACGATATTTGTGTGCCAGAGCGCTTTGAAAAACAAGTTGCGTTTATTGAAGCAAATCCAGATGTGATTATTTTTGGTGGTCAGATCGCAGAATTTGGTCAAAATATTCAGGATATTGTCGCTTATCGTAATGTGCCAACTGATTTGCAAAATATTCGAAAATTTGCCCGCTTGCGTTGCCCGTTTAACCATATGACAGTCGCATATCAAAAATCGAAAGTGATTGAATGTGGCGGTTATCAAGGTTTACAAGAGGATTACACGCTATGGATCAAAATGATCGCAACAGGATTAAAAGTGGCAAACTTACCTGATATGTTGGTTTATGCGCGTGTAGGTAATGGCATGGTTGGGCGTCGCCGTGGTTGGAATCAATTCGCTTATGAATGGACGCTTTATCGTTTAAAAAATCGCTGCCATATCCATGATCCAATTTCTGGATTCCCGATCTTTTTAATGCGAGCGATTCCTCGGATTCTGCCGTTAGCACTGCTAAAAAAAGTTTATCAACTGCTACGTAAATAAGGTTAACTTTAGGAAAAATGGGTAGATAAAAAGCGGTTTTTACTACCCATTTTTGTTTTATATTTTTGAGATTCTTTCATTTTCCCTTCTATAGTCTAGTATAACACTAAAGTATTAGACTAATCATAAAGAGGTATTCTACCTATTTTTGTTGATTTATTTCAAAAAAAAGTCATTTTCTATTAGAAAAAGCCCTTGCCGTTTCGTATGCTTACAATCGTAAAAATTTATTGTATCTTATTGATTTTAAAGTAAATAAGAAACATTCTCATCTATTGTTGTTTACATCTTGTGGGGGCATAACGTGAAACGTTTAACCAAAACTTTAGCAATGACAGCCATTGCGATGCTAGGTTGCTTTCAATCGGCGCAAGCTGAGGAAAAAGCGGCAGAATCTTTAACCGATAAAGCGCTAAAACATGAAAAGTTAGGCGTAGAAATCGAATCAGCAAACCATAAATTTGCTGAGAAATATCCACTCCAATACAACTCTTGGAAATCAACCTCTGAATCAACAGACCGTGGTAGTGCATTATCTGCAGACCCACGTTATGTAGTTCTATGGGCAGGTTATTCATTTGCTAAAGACTATAACAAACCTCGTGGTCACTACTATGCAGTAACTGACGTACGTGAAATTTTACGTACAGGCGCACCTAAAGATGAAAATGATGGTCCGCAACCAATGGCTTGTTGGACATGTAAAGGCCCAGATGTTCCTCGTTTAATCGAAGAGAAAGGCGAAGATGGCTATTTTAATGCAAAATGGGCTAAATACGGTGCAGAAATCGTAAACACAGTTGGTTGTGGTGACTGTCACGATACTAAATCAAAAGAATTTGAAGAAGGCAAACCAGCATTACGCGTTGCACGTCCTCACGTTTTACGCGCATTAGAAACCGTTGGTTGGAAATTCGAAGACTTAGATAAACATGGTAAACGTGTAGCTGTATGTGCTAACTGTCACGTTGAATACTATTTCAAAGACAAAACACACGTAACTTTCCCGTGGGATAAAGGCGTTGATGTAGCAAGTATTGAAAAATACTACGATGAAATTGAATTTGCTGACTGGACTCACGCATTATCAAAAGCACCAATGTTAAAAACACAACACCCAGACTTTGAAATTTGGTCACAAGGTGTTCACGGTAAAAATGGTGTGACTTGTATCGACTGTCACATGCCGAAAGTGAAAGATAAAGACGGCAAAGTTTATACTGATCACAAAATTGGTAACCCATTCGATCAATTTGATGCAAGCTGCAAAACTTGTCACGAACAAAGCAAAGAAACACTACAAAAACGTGTAGCTGAGCACAAAAAACAAGTAAAAGATGCAATGATCAAATTAGAAGATCAATTAGTTAAAGCGCACTTTGAAGCGAAAGCTGCTTGGGATGCTGGTGCAACTCAAGAAGAAATGCAAGATATATTAAAAGCAATTCGTCACGCTCAATGGCGTTGGGACTACTCTGCAGCAGGTCACGGTAGCCACATGCATGCCCCAGACGTAATGTTACATGTTATTGCAACAGGTATCGATCGTGCGGCAGATGCGCGTGCTAAATTAGGTGTAGTATTAGCGAAACACGGTGTAACAACACCTGTTGCAATTCCTGATATTTCAACTCGTGAAAATGCACAAAAAGCGATTGGTTTAGATATTCCTAAAGAACAAGCTGCAAAAGATGAATTCTTACGTACCATTGTTCCACAATGGGACAAAGAAGCGCGTGCAAAAGGTTTATTACCTGCTGAAGAAGCGCCAAAAGAAGTTACTACACCAAAAGCAGAAGCGAAATAATTAAGCTTGAGGTGACCAAATGAAAAATTTAATCTCAAAAGCAGGGCGAGCAATCGCCCTCCAAGCGGTCATTTTTGCAAGTTGTTTTGCAATCTCTACCGCGCATGCGGAAATGCCACCGCTTCCACAGCAAATGTGGGAAGCAAAATCAGACAGCCAAATTGCTGAAGATGCACGTCGTGATCCGAACAAATATTGTACGCAATGTCACGAAACAGGAAATGCAACAGGTAAACAATTTAGCCACGCGGGCAAACACTTCCAAAGTGATGCAAAAAGCCCAAATAATGGCCAACAAGTTACTTGTGTAAGCTGTCATGGCAATATGTCTGAAAACCACCGTAAAGGGGTTAAAGATGTGATGCGTTTCAATGCAATTGGTAAAGCCAGCAATCCACAACTTGAACGTACTGTTCATGAACAAAATCAAGTTTGTGTAGGCTGTCATACAGCGGATAAATTACGCGAAAAATTCTGGGCTCATGATACACATGCAAATAAAATCGCTTGTGCAAACTGCCATGAATTACACCCGGAAAAAGAACCAATGAAAGGCATTCCTGAAAAACAACGTATCAAACTTTGTACAGATTGCCATACTAAAGTTCAAGCCAAAAAAGAAGCTGAATTAAAAGCTCAGGAAGCTAAGGAAAATAAATAATGACTTGCACCCGTAGAGACTTCGTCTCAGGGGCTGGTGCAATCGCTGTCGTAGCAAGCACTGGGCTTGCTACCTCAGTAACTCTAGCTACTGAGAAAGAAGAGAAAAAAATTCGTTATGCGATGGTTCATGATGAAACCGCCTGTATCGGTTGTACAGCTTGTATGGATGCGTGTCGCACGACTAACAATGTACCTGAAGGTGTTTCTCGCCTAGAGATTATTCGTAGCGAACCTTATGGTGAGTTCCCTAACGCAGAATATGAATTCTTCCGTCAATCTTGCCAGCACTGTACGAATGCGCCTTGTGTTTCAGTTTGTCCAACAGGTGCCTCTTTCGTAGATCCTAAAACCGGCATTGTGGATGTTCATTCTGATTTATGCGTAGGTTGTCAGTACTGTATCGCGGTTTGTCCATATCGTGTTCGTTTTATCCATCCAGAGAAAAAATCTGCAGATAAATGTAACTTCTGTCGTGATACTAATCTGGCTGCAGGTAAACAACCAGCTTGTGTAGAAGCTTGCCCAACCAAAGCATTAACTTTTGGTGATATGAATGATCCAAATAGTGATGTGGCGAAAAAAGTGCGTGATAACCCAGTTTATCGCACGAAAGTTTCACTTGGTACGCAACCAAATCTATACCATATTCCATTCGGTAAAGGGGAGCATCGATAATGAACGAGCATATTCCATTTCACACCCCGAATTTAGTTTGGGATAGTACGATTGCGATCTACCTTTTCTTATTAGGGATTTCATCTGGTGCTGTGCAATTAGCTATTGCTTACCGTAATAGCTTCAAGATTGAAAAGCCTAGTGAAAACTGGATGATTCGCAGTGCGGCAATTTTAGGGACAATCCCGACCCTTATCGGTTTGACCTTGTTGGTTTTCCACTTAACCAAGCCTTGGACATTCTGGAAGTTAATGTTTAACTACAATGGCACTTCTGTAATGTCTATGGGGGTAATGTTGTTCCAAGCCTATATGGCAGTGCTTGTCGTATGGATTGCGATCATGTTTAAAGATTGGTTAGCTGTGTTAATCAATCGCTATTTACCGATGTTTAAATTCATCTTACCTTGGATTGATTTTGCTGAAAGTAAATTATTAAAACCAATTGAGTTTGTACTCTTTACCTTTGCAGCTGTGCTTGGTGCTTATACTGGTTTCTTACTTTCTGCACTAATTAGTTATCCGATGTTAAATAATCCAGTATTACCTGCGTTATTCTTGGCATCAGGTACTTCATCCGGTATTGCGGCAACGTTCTTAATGATTTTAATTGTTGGGAAATTGTCAGGTGATAGCAAAGAGATACATTTTATCCATAAATTCGAAGTGCCAATTATGGTAACGGAGTTAGGTTTATTGGTGGCTTTCTTTGTAGGTCTACACTTCGGTGGAGCAGATAAACAATTAGCCTTACATAATGCCTTAACTGGAACATGGGGCATGGTATTCTGGGTTGGTGTATTCCTTATCGGGATTTTAATTCCGTTGATTGCGAATCTCTTCGGCTCACATACCGTTAAATATAGTCCGAAATTCATTATCTTAGTATCGATTTTCGACTTAATTGGGGTATTCTGCTTACGTTTCTTTATCTTGTATGCAGGACAACTTACTATCTCAGCGTAATCCTAAATCTATTTTTCAAACCTCAAGGTTCTTACCTTGAGGTTTTCTTTTTGGAAAACAGATGCTATACAAGCGGTCTGTTTTTTTCTTTTTTTGCAAAATATTTAAAAATTTAACCGCTTGAGTTAAATAATTATTGAATAATTTTGCATATTTATGCAAAATAAGCGGAAATCAACCGCAATGCGGTATCTCATTTACTAAATTAATAAGGAAGCGCATATATGGCACTTTGGGGCGGACGTTTTACACAAGAAGCAGACCAAAAATTCAAATTTTTTAACGATTCTCTACGTTTTGATTACCGTTTAGCATTACAAGATATTGATGGTTCAATCGGTTGGGCGAAAGCAATTCAATCGGTTGGTATTCTCACTGAAAACGAATATCAAGAATTAGTTGCGGCACTTAAAGCATTACGTTCAGAAATTGAACCTAAAATTGAGATTATTTTAAAAGATGATGCGGAAGATATTCATAGCTGGGTAGAGTCTAAACTCATTGAAAAAGTAGGCGATTTAGGTAAAAAATTACATACAGGCCGTAGTCGAAATGACCAAGTTGCGGTGGATATGAAAATGTGGTGTAAGGCTCAAGTGTTTGTTTTACAAGATCGTATTCGCAACTTACAAGAAAAGTTGGTTTTAACTGCAGAGGCAAATCAGAATGCGGTAATGCCTGGTTATACGCATTTACAACGTGCTCAGCCAATTACGTTTGCGCATTGGTGTATGGCCTATTTTGAAATGTTAGAGCGTGATTATAGTCGTTTAAGCGATGCTTATCAGCGTATGCATACTTGTCCATTAGGATCGGGTGCTTTAGCGGGGACAGCCTATGCTATTGATCGTGATGTGTTAGCGCAAGATTTAGGTTTCCGTATTGGTACACGTAATAGTTTGGATTCAGTGTCAGATCGAGATCACGTTTTAGAATTACTTTCAAGCGCTTCAATCAGCATGGTGCATTTGTCTCGTTTTGCAGAAGATTTAATTTTCTTTAACAGTGGTGAATCTGCATTCTTGGAATTATCTGATCGCGTAACCTCTGGCTCATCTTTAATGCCGCAGAAGAAAAATCCAGATGCTTGTGAGCTAATTCGTGGTAAGTCTGGTCGAGTATTTGGTGCGTTAACGGGGTTATTAACCACTTTAAAAGGCTTACCGTTAGCGTATAACAAAGATATGCAAGAAGACAAAGAAGGTATCTTTGATGCGATTGAAACTTGGCAGGCATGTTTAGAAATTGGTGCATTGGTGTTAGAAGATATTAGTGTGAATGTTGAGCGTACCAGAGAAGCTGCACAACAAGGTTACTCAAATGCGACTGAGTTGGCGGATTACTTGGTAGCTAAAGGTATTCCATTCCGTGAAGCACACCATATTGTGGGTGAAACAGTCGTCTATGCGATTACACAACGTAAACCTTTAGAAGCACTTTCCGTTGCAGAATTCCAGCAGTTCCATTCAGTAATTGGAGAAGATGTTTACCCAATTCTTTCATTAGAGTCTTGTTTGGAAAAACGTTGTGCGAAAGGTGGGGTAAATCCTGAACGCGTTAAAGAGGCGATTCTTGCTGCAAAAGCAATGCTTTCAGCGTAAATAATATTGGTTACCGGTGTTGGCGCACTAAGATTAAATGCGCCTTGCAAATTTGCATTTTCTAATAAAAAAATGACCGCTTGTAAGTAATCGCTTAGTGCAATCCATGCCCAGTGTTGTTCTCCAGAACCAATTTTCCCACCAAGTGCTAAACGGTAAATAGGGTACATTTTTTTTAATACGCCTCCTTCCACCGATAGTGGTAAGCCCGTGCGAAGCAAGCAAACTCGTGTTTCTGTACTTTGTGCTTGAAGTGCTGCAGCTTCCCATTGTTGACATAATTGAGCACTAAAATGTGTTCCAGCAGTGGTAGATTCATCTGCTTTTTTTAGAGTTAAAGGCAAATCTCCGTAATAACCTGTTGCAGAGCCAGAGAGAAAGGTGTGAGGCGGTTGCTCACTTTGTTGAATGAGTCGTGTTAATTGAGTAGTAAGCGTAACCCGACTTTCAATGAGGCGTGCTTTCTGTGCATTGCTCCAAGGTTTGTCAAAAATAGGTTCGCCAGCTAGGTTAATTACAGCATCAAAACCATTTAAATTAGGTAATTTTGCAAGTGAATGACAAAAAGAGACCGCTTGCGAAGGTTTTCTCTGTATTTGGCGAGTTAAGATAGTGAGCTGATGCCCCGCATGAATGAGTTTTGTGGTCAGTCTTTGCCCGATAAAGCCTGTCCCACCTGTCATAAAAATATGCATTAGAGTGTCGTTTCAAAAAGCGTTGTAATACGGTTAACCAGTTCAATAATTGGAGTATGCGCAGTTGGTGTAATGAAAATAGTATCATCTCCGGCAATCGTGCCTAAAATACCTTCGCTTTTACCCACAGAATCGAGTAAGCGAGCAATCAGTTGTGCGGCACCTGGGCTAGTTTTAACTACAATCAGCAATTCGTTATGATCAATATCGGTCACTAAGTTTTTTAACGGGCTAGAGGTTGCTGGCACGCCTAATTCTGCAGGTAGTTGATAGACCATCTCCATTTTTGTATTGCGTGTTCTTACCGCGCCAAATTTCGATAGCATTCTAGAAACTTTGGACTGATTGATATTTTCAAACCCCATTTCTTGCAAAGCAGCCACAATTTCGCTCTGTGAGCCAAATTTTTCTTCCTTGAGTAGGGTTTTGAATGCTTCTGATAAACTATTCATAAATATTCCAATAAAAGCTCAAAAATATGCACTATTCTTGCTTAATTATGCATAAAAAGCAATAAAAAAGAAATAATATAAACTTCTACCTAAAACGGGTTGAGTCCTAGGCTTTTTTTAGCTATATTGAGCTCAAAGTACTTTCGCAAATTAGGTTTGCAAAGCAAATAATGGATTTTTTTTCTATAAGGAAAATGGATATGAAAAAACATTATATTTTTTCGCTATTAAGCGTAGCTATGTTAGCTGCATGTACCCCTCGTCACGGTGTTGAAGTTGCTAAAACACCTGAAACTAAAACAGAGTTCCGTGCAAAATCATCAGATAAAATTCCACAAGGCGTAACAGCCATCTGCGTGGATGGTTCTTATTCTAAATCTCCTATTGAACAAGCTTGCCAAGGCAATGGTGGTGTTGTTAAAGCCTTTGTGCATTATCACGCTGATTAGGTTATTGCTTGTCGGCAACGACTATCACAATATCTTGTGTTTTTCCAATAATAAAACACAAGATATTGTTTTTTTGAACATCAAGCCATACGAGTATCCTGAACTCCTAGAGTTTAAAGATGCGATTCGCCATTCATATTGGTTACATACGGAATTTAACTTTACAGGTGATATTCAAGACTATCGAACTACGATTACGGATCATGAACGTCATGTATTAACCCGCGCAATGTTGGCGATTTCTCAAGTAGAAGTAAATGTAAAGCGTTTCTGGGGTGAGCTTTATCGTTACTTCCCAAAACCTGAAATGGATGATGTAGGCGGTACTTTTGCAGAATCAGAAGTGCGCCATAAAGATGCTTATTCTTTCTTGTTAGAGAAACTCGGCTTAAACGATATGTTTGCTGATATTCAAAATATTGAACCATTAATGAATCGCATCCGCTATATGGAATCGTTCATGAAAGATAAGGATGCGGGTAAAGGCGAGTTTGTGCTCTCACTAGTGCTATTTTCACTTTTTGTTGAGCATATTTCTTTATTCGGTCAATTCTTAATTATGATGTCGTTTAACAAGTACAAAAACTTGTTTAAAGGTATCTCTAATGCTGTAGAAGCAACCTCAAAAGAAGAAGAAATTCACGGTAAATTCGGTATTGCGTTATATGAGATTTTACGTGATGAACATAGCGAGCTATTTACGCCTGAATTTTTTGAAGAGTTACAAACGCTAGCTAATCAAGCTTTTGATGCTGAAAAAGGCATTTTAGATTGGATTTTTGAAGAAGGTGATTTAAGTTTTCTCACCAAAGAAACGGTGCTTAATTACATTAAAAGCCGTTATAACAATTCATTAAGTACATTGGGTTTAGAACCACCTCATGATATCAATCCTGAATTGTTAAAAGAAACAGAGTGGTTTGATATTGAAATTTTGTCAACGAAAGAAACAGATTTCTTTAACAAACGTAGTACAGATTATAGTAAAAAAATGAAACAGATTACCGCAGATGACTTATTCTAATTCTCGTCCTGACTTTGCTTGGCTTAATGAAGATAGCCGTTTATTTTTACAACGTGGGTATTTACTAGAAGGCACCACCGCGTTAGATCGTATTCGTTTTATCGCAGAACATGCTGAGCGTAAGCTTGGCATTGAAGGGTATGCAGATAAATTTTACCACTATATGGCGCGTGGCTATTTTTCACTTTCTTCGCCGATTTGGTCTAACTTTGGTTTAGATCGTGGTTTACCAATTTCTTGCTTTGGAAGCTATATTGGCGACTCAATTTATGAAATCATGGAAACTACTGCAGAAGTAGGCATGATGAGTAAAATTGGTGGCGGTACATCAGCCTATTTTGGTGATATTCGTCCGCGTGGTTCTGCAATCAAAAATAACGGTAAATCAGACGGTTCATTTAACTTCAGCAAGTTATTTGATACAGTGATTGATGTTATTTCACAAGGAACTTCCCGTAAAGGACAGTTTGCTGGCTATATTGATATTGAACATGGCGATATTGATGAGTGGTTAGATATTCATACTGAAGGTAACCCAATTCAGCTCATGTATTACGGTGTTTGTGTAGGGCATGATTGGTTAGAATCCATGAAAGCAGGCGATCCATACAAACGCCAACTTTGGGCAAAATTATTACAACGTAAAACTGAAACCGGTATTCCGTATTTATTCTTTAAAGATAATGCAAATGCTGGTCGTCCAGATGTGTATAAAGATAAAAACATGACTGTACATGCTTCAAACTTATGTACAGAAATCATGTTGCCATCAAGTTCGGAAGAGAGTTTCGTTTGTTGTCTATCTTCAATGAACTTACTTTATTTTGATGAGTGGAAAGATACTGATGCACCAGAAGTATTAACCTATTTCTTAGATGTTGTTATGTCTGAGTTCATTGAAAAAAGTAAAGATATCCCATTCTTACATAAGGCGAACCGTTTTGCTGTGCGTCATCGTGCATTGGGTTTAGGTGTATTGGGATGGCATAGTTATTTACAGGCAAATAATATTGCGTTTGATAGTTTTGAAGCGATGCAGAAAAACAATGAGATTTTCCGCACATTACAAGAAAAAACTTTAAAAGCTTCACAAGAATTAGCGCATCGTTTTGGTGAGCCTGAATTATTAAAAGGTTATGGACGTCGCAATACAACTTTGATGTCTATTGCGCCGACAAAATCAAGTAGCTTTATTTTGGGTAGTGTTTCACCATCAGTTGAGCCATTTAAATCAAACTACTATGTAAAAGATTTATCAAAAATCAAGACAGTTTATAAGAATCCATTCTTAGAGAAATTACTTCAAGAAAAAGGATTAGATAGAGAAGAGATTTGGGAATCTATTTTACATAATGATGGTTCTGTTCAACACTTAACACAGTTAAGTGATGAAGAAAAAGAGGTGTTTAAAACCTTCTCTGAAATTAGCCAATTAAGCATCATTCAGCAGGCTGCACAACGTCAAAAATATATTGACCAAGGACAGAGTATCAACATTATGGTCCATCCAAATACGCCAGCGCGTGATTTGAACCAGTTGTATTTAACTGCCGAAGAATTGGGCTTGAAATCCATTTATTACCAATACTCAATGAGTGCGGCACAGGTATTTAACCGTAACTTGTTAAGCTGCTCAAGCTGCGAAGGGTAAATAATGAAAGGATAGTTATTATTTAATAATAGCTATCTTTTTTATTAGTAATGGTTTATTTTTAATAAAGGGCAAAAACTATGCTTAAAAAATTATTTACAGTTTCAATCTTATTTTTCTTAACGGCTTGTGGCAATGAGGTAACGAATTATCCGAATGCTAAATATAAAATTACCGACAAAGAGGTAAAAAAGTATATTCTCGAACTTAATAATCGTGAACAATGTATTTATCCTCAGTTGGCAGGACTTTCTTATGAGCAAGCAGAAGCACAAGTGTATAGCAAGCAATCTGATGCTGAAAAGAAAACCTGGGATTATATGAGTAATCGTCTATTATCTGAGATTATTGGTGATAATTATGCGTTCTTAGAACAGGATGAAGATTCCGCCAATTATTTTATTGAAAAACATCACAGACTAAATAACCAAAAAGCGAAAGTCGATCCAAAGGCGTGTGCGGTCTTTAAAGAAGATTTTGAAAGTTTCTTAGAGGGTGCAAGAGGCTGTGGCTGTTCAAAATAATTTTTAGCAAAATCAACAAGCGGTCAAATTTGCAAAACGTTTTACAAATTTGGCCGCTTGTCTTTATGTTTAGTGTGGGCTTTTAGTAGTAAGAATGTTCACCGTGTTGGTGTTCAGTAACATCTCGAACGCCGACTAATTCATCTGGGAACATAGCAAGAAGTTGTTTCTCAATACCTTCTTTTAGCGTGACATCTACCATTGAACAACCATTGCAGCCACCGCCAAATTGTAAAATGGCGAGCTTCTCATCTGTGACTTCAATCAGTGTCACTTTACCACCATGGCTGGCTAGCTGTGGGTTGATTTGTGTTTGAATCACATAATCTAAACGCTCAATAAAAGGCGCATCATCGGCGACTTTACGCATTTTGGCATTTGGCGCTTTTAACGTTAATTGTGATCCCATTGGATCTGTCACATAGTCAATTTCCGCTTCATCTAAAAAAGGCAAGCTGACATCATCGACGAAAGCTGAAAAACCGTTGTACGGAAATTCGGTATCGGTTTCTTCAATTGCGTTTGGTGGGCAGTATGAAACGCCACATTCTGCGCTTGGTGTACCAGGGTTAACGACAAAAATACGAATATTCGTCCCTTCTTCTTGTTGCTCTAATAAGCGTAAAAAATGCGCTTGTGCTTCATCTGAAATGCTAATGTGTGTAAGTTGTTCTTGTTCCATTCTTTAAGTCTCTTGTATTCAATATTTGAGTAAATTTGTGTGTCATTTTACGCTCTAGAAGCGGTTTAATCTAGAAAGAATTTTGCAAATGCGTGTAGAAATTAGACCGCTTGTTAAAAATTGCTAACAGGGTAACTCTTTGTAGTTAATAGTGTTTTTTATTATTTGATAAATATTAACAAAGTTCATTTTTTCAATGGCTATTTTTGCAAATAATATGGCTTTAACTAGAATCTCCCCCCGTTATAGGCTAAAATGAAGCGTTTATTTTGTCTTTCTTAGAAGTTAGACGGAATCTGATTTGAGACCTTAATGTAACTTTAGGAATAAGTGGGGGATTCCTTTGATATTCGTTTAAAGTTGCGACTCAATAAAGCGATTGCGAGATTCGCAGTCAGTGATTAACCCAAGCAAAAGTAGTGCAAATAATATGATTACAATCAAAAAAGGCTTGGATTTACCAATTTCAGGTAAACCAGCACAAGTAATCCATAACGGCAATACCGTGACGGAAGTTGCGATCCTTGGTGAAGAATATGTGGGCATGCGTCCTTCAATGAAAGTTCGTGAAGGCGATGTAGTGAAAAAAGGTCAGGTTCTTTTTGAAGATAAAAAGAATCCAGGCGTAGTTTTTACGGCTCCAGCAAGTGGTACTGTGGTTGCTATTAACCGTGGTGAGAAGCGTGTTCTTCAATCCGTTGTGATCAAAATTGAGGGTGATGAGCAAGTTACCTTTACTCGTTATGAGGCAGCACAATTAGCCTCTTTAACTAACGAGCAAGTAAAACAAAATTTAGTTGAATCTGGTTTATGGACAGCATTACGTACTCGTCCGTTTAGCAAAGTTCCTGCATTAGATGCAACCCCTTCATCTCTGTTTGTCAATGCGATGGATACAAGCCCATTAGCGGCAGATCCGGCTGTGATTATCAATGAATACAAAGCAGATTTTGAACATGGTTTAGCTGTATTAACTAAATTAGCAAAAGTGAATTTAGTGAAAGCAGCTGGTGCAAATATTCCTTCTGTATCGAATGTAGAAGTGCATGAATTTGCAGGTGTTCATCCAGCAGGTTTAGTGGGAACGCATATTCACTTTATCGATCCAGTTGGCGCAACTAAACAAGTGTGGCATTTAAATTATCAAGATGTTATTGCTATCGGTAAATTATTTACTACTGGTGAGTTATTCACTGACCGTGTAGTTGCATTAGCAGGCCCACAAGTGAAAAATCCACGTTTAGTACGTACACGTTTAGGTGCAAATCTTTCACAATTAACGGCAAATGAATTAAATGCGGGTAATAACCGTGTTATTTCTGGTTCTGTACTTCACGGTGCAAAAGCCGTTGGTGCTCACGATTATTTAGGTCGTTATGCATTACAAGTATCTGTTATTGCAGAAGATACAGAAAAAGAGTTCTTTGGTTGGATTACTCCTCAGCCAAATAAATTCTCAATCACTCGTACTGTTTTAGGTCATTTTGGTAAGAAATTGTTTAATTTCACTACCGCAGAAAATGGTGGCCACCGTGCAATGGTTCCAATTGGTAACTATGAGCGTGTGATGCCGTTGGATATTCTTCCGACATTATTACTGCGTGATTTAGAAGTAGGCGATACCGATTCGGCACAATTATTAGGTGCATTAGAGTTAGATGAAGAAGATTTAGCACTTTGTACTTTCGTGTGTCCAGGTAAAGCTGACTACGGTTCATTCTTGCGTCAAGCATTAGACAAGATTGAGAAGGAAGGTTAAAAATGGGTTTAAAAAATCTTTTTGAAAAAATGGAACCCGCGTTTTTACCTGGTGGTAAATACAGCAAGCTTTATCCGATCTTTGAATCGATTTATACCTTGCTTTATACACCGGGTACGGCAACGCAAAAAACAACACACGTTCGTGATGCGTTAGATTCAAAACGTATGATGATTACGGTGTTCTTAGCGTTATTTCCTGCGATTTTCTATGGAATGTATAACGTAGGTCACCAAGCAATTCCAGCGATTGCTAAATTAGGTAACTTAAATGAATTGATCGCAAATGACTGGCATTATGCTATTGCGCATGCTTTAGGTTTAGATTTAAGCCTAGATGCAGGCTGGGGCAGCAAAATGGCGCTAGGTGCGATTTTCTTCCTACCAATTTACTTAGTGGTATTTACTGTTTGTACTATTTGGGAATTATTATTCTCAGTAGTGCGTGGCCACGAAGTGAATGAAGGGATGTTCGTTTCTACCATTCTTTTCGCGTTAATCGTGCCACCAACATTACCATTATGGCAAGCAGCGCTTGGTATTACTTTTGGTATCGTTGTTGCAAAAGAGATCTTTGGTGGTGTAGGCCGTAACTTTATGAACCCAGCACTTGCAGGTCGTGCATTCTTATTCTTTGCATATCCAGCACAAATTTCGGGTGATTTAGTATGGACTGCAGCAGATGGTTTCTCTGGTGCAACTGCGCTTTCACAATGGTCACAAGGTGGTCAAGCAGCATTACAACACACAGTAAGTGGTCAACCAATTACTTGGATGGATGCATTTATTGGTAACCTTCCTGGTTCAATGGGTGAAGTTTCAACACTTGCATTGTTAATTGGTGGTGCACTGATTTTATTCACTCGCATCGCTTCTTGGCGCATTATGGCTGGCGTAACGATTGGTATGGCGGCAACTGCAACCTTATTTAATATCATTGGTTCAGATACTAACCCAATGTTCTCAATGCCTTGGCATTGGCACTTTGTATTAGGTGGTTTCGCATTAGGTATGATTTTCATGGCAACCGACCCTGTTTCTGCTTCATTTACTAATACTGGTAAATGGTGGTACGGTGCGTTAATCGGTGTTATGGCTGTATTGATTCGTACAGTAAACCCTGCTTACCCAGAAGGTATGATGCTAGCGATTTTATTTGCAAACTTATTTGCACCAATTTTCGACTACATCGTGGTTCAAGCAAATATCAAACGTCGGAGAGCAAGAACAAATGGCTAAATTTTGTTTCTGGTGCTGCAGTGGCATTAAAAGCAAAACAAGATGAACAAAAATCCCTTGACGTACAACGCAACATTTTAACTGTTGCTGGTTTAATGAAAGAAGATAATGCTTCTGTTATCAAAGAAACATACGGTAAATTCATTGAACCTCGTTTAGTTGATTTACAAACTGGTGATGTTGTTCAAGCATCGGCTGAAGAGATCAATAAATTTGAACTAAAAGATGCGATTAAAGATCCAGCTAAAAGCCAAGTGATTCCGCAAGAAGCAGATAAAGCAGGCATTAAAGTGCGTGCTAACCAAGCACGTATCTATCTTGTTAAAGATGAGCAAGGCAATGTGAACCAAGTAGTGTTACCTATGTATGGTCGTGGTTTATGGTCAACCATGTATGGTTTCGTTTCTGTTGCACCAGATGCAAATACTATCAAAGGGATCACCTACTATGACCAAGGTGAAACAGCCGGTCTAGGTGGTGAAATTGCAAACCCACGTTGGCAAGCACAGTTCGTTGATAAGAAATTATTTGACGAACAAGGTAATCAGAAATTTAAAATCTACAAAGGCATCTCTGCAGATAAAGAGCATGGTGTAGATGGTTTATCTGGTGCAACCTTGACTAGTAACGGTGTGCAAGGCTCATTTGATTATTGGTTCAGCCAAAATGGCTTTGGCCCATTCTTAGCGAAATTTAAAGCAGGAGAAATCAAATAATGGCTGAAGGAAAAGTAAATTTAAAAGGTCTTTTATTAGATCCAATTGCTAAAAATAACCCGATTGCATTACAAATCTTAGGTATCTGTTCTGCATTAGCGGTAACCACTCAGTTACAAACGGCTATCGTAATGGCGATTGCGGTAAGTTTAGTAACTGGTTTTTCTAGCATGTTTATTTCAATGATTCGTAACTATATTCCAAATAGTATCCGTATCATTGTGCAATTAGCGATTATTGCTTCTTTAGTAATCGTAGTTGACCAAACCTTAAAAGCGTTTGCTTACGGTTTATCAAAACAGTTGTCAGTATTCGTTGGCCTTATTATTACAAACTGTATCGTAATGGGGCGTGCGGAAGCATTTGCAATGAAATCTCGTCCATTAGAGAGCTTTGTTGATGGTATTGGTAACGGTTTAGGTTATGGGGTAATTTTATTAATTGTTGCCACATTACGTGAACTTATCGGTTCTGGTCGTCTATTAGGTTTCCCTGTATTCCAAACTATCCAAGATGGTGGTTGGTATCAACCAAACGGTTTATTCCTTCTTGCACCAAGTGCGTTCTTCATCATTGGCTTCGTTATTTGGGGCTTAAGAACGTGGAAACCTGAGCAACAGGAGAAATAATCAATGGAACATTATATTAGCTTATTAGTTAAGGCGATCTTCATTGAAAATATGGCACTTTCCTTCTTCTTGGGGATGTGTACATTTCTAGCCGTATCTAAAAAAGTATCAACTGCGTTCGGTTTAGGGGTTGCGGTTGTGGTAGTGCTTGGTATTGCTGTACCGGCTAACCAATTTGTTTATGAACATGTTTTAAAAGATAGCGCATTAGTTGATGGTGTAAGTCTTGAATTCTTAAGTTTCATTACTTTCATTGGGATTATCGCAGGTCTTGTTCAATTACTTGAAATGACTTTAGATAAATTCTTCCCAGCACTTTATAACGCATTAGGTATCTTCTTACCTCTTATTGCGGTTAACTGTGCGATCTTCGGTGGCGTATCTTTCGCTGTACAACGTGAATACACTTTTGCTGAATCAGCAGTGTATGGTGTTGGTGCAGGTTTAGGTTGGATGTTGGCAATTGTTGCCCTTGCAGGCTTAACCGAAAAAATGAAATATGCTGATGTACCAGCTGGCTTAAAAGGATTAGGGATTACCTTCATCACTGCAGGCTTAATGGCGCTTGGCTTCATGTCATTTTCTGGTATTCAGTTATAGGAGACAATAATGAGTGAATTAAATATTCTTTTACTTGGTGTTGTAGCCTTTACTGCAATCGTTTTAGTCTTAGTCGCAATTATCCTTTTCGCTAAATCAAAATTAGTGGATTCAGGTGATATTACTATCAGCATCAATGATGACCCAGAAAAAGCAATTACTTTACCAGCAGGTGGCAAACTTTTAGGCGCGTTAGCGAGTAAAGGTATCTTCGTTTCATCTGCTTGTGGTGGCGGTGGTTCTTGTGGTCAATGTATTGTTAAAGTGAAAAGTGGTGGTGGTGAAATTTTACCAACCGAACTTTCTCACATTAACAAACGTGAAGCGAAAGAAGGCTATCGTTTAGCATGTCAAGTTAACGTGAAAGGCAGTATGGACGTTGAATTACCTGAAGAAATCTTCGGTGTGAAAAAATGGGAATGTACTGTTATTTCTAACGATAACAAAGCAACTTTCATTAAAGAGTTAAAATTAGCGATCCCTGAAGGTGAGGAAGTACCTTTCCGTGCGGGTGGTTATATCCAAATCGAAGCTGATCCACATGTGGTGAACTATAAAGATTTCGATATTCCAGAAGAATACCACGAGGACTGGGATAAATACGACTTATGGCGTTATGTGTCTAAAGTTGACGAGCATATTATTCGTGCTTACTCAATGGCTTCATACCCAGAAGAGAAAGGTATCATTATGCTTAACGTGCGTATTGCAACACCTCCGCCACGTCAACCTGATGCACCTCCAGGTCAAATGTCTTCATACATTTGGTCATTAAAAGCAGGTGATAAAGTGACTATTTCTGGTCCATTTGGTGAATTCTTCGCGAAAGAAACCGATAATGAAATGGTCTTCATTGGTGGTGGTGCAGGTATGGCACCAATGCGTTCTCATATCTTTGACCAATTAAAACGTTTACACTCTAAACGTAAAATGTCATTCTGGTATGGTGCGCGTTCTAAACGTGAAATCTTCTACCAAGAAGACTTTGACCAATTACAAGCTGAAAATCCAAACTTCGTATGGCATGTGGCACTTTCTGATGCATTGCCAGAAGATAACTGGACAGGTTACACCGGCTTTATTCACAACGTACTTTATGAAAACTACTTGAAAAATCATGAAGCACCAGAAGATTGTGAATACTACTCATGAAAACTGACCGCACTTTGTGATGAAGTGCGGTCAAAATTTAAGGTGTTTTTAGAAAATTTTCTATGATTACAGGTAAATTTTGTTTAGTTTGCTAGTAGTTCACAGATTTAGGAAATCCAGATGAAAAAATTAATAAGCGGTATCGTGGCGGTGGCAATGGCATTAAGTCTTGCAGCCTGTGAAAAAGAAACAAAAGTTATCTCATTAAGTGGTAAAACAATGGGAACAACTTATCATGTTAAATACCTTGATGAAGGCTCAATGAAAGCAACATCTGAAAAGACGCATGAAGAAATTGAAGC
>QWCF01000504.1_pt1 | contig 18963 bp, 12 predicted proteins | sample 1972521 | NCBI WGS metagenome assembly QWCF01 (sample SAMN09866715, study PRJNA288562) | Human oral metagenome isolate term4_saliva, whole genome shotgun sequencing...
CCCTTTCTATTCTACCCATATAGCTTCTGTCTATATCGGCAAGTAAGGCTAAGTTTTCTTGGTTGATATTGGACTGTTTGCGGATTTCTCGGATTTTTATACCTATCAATACACTGATTTTACTCATGAGATTTGTCTTCACAAATCTCAAAATATCCAATTTTGACGCTTATTTATCCACGGATTATAATCCGTATTTTTGGAAAATACCTAATGTGGAGAACGTCAAATGGCAAGTTATATTGAAAGCTCTTTAGGGCAGAATGAACGTATTGTTTATAAAGCACAAGTATCGTGGCTGTCCCAATTCGGACGATTGGTATTTGGTGCATTGTTTGCGCTGTTGATAAGAGAGATTCCAATTATTGGAATAATCGGCATATTGTTCATTATTGTGGCTGTGCTGAATGTCATGACAACGGAGCTTGCATTGACCAATAAAAGACTGATCGCCAAAGCTGGCTTTATCCGTCGGCAAACAATTGAACTAAATATAGATCGTGCTGAAAGTCTTTCTGTAATCCAAGGTTTTTGGGGCAGGATTTTCAATTATGGCTCCATAGTGATCAGGGGGACGGGTGGCAGTCATGCTCCGATTCCTTATATCGCCCGACCGATGGAGTTCCGCCAACAATTCAATGACTTTATAGATAACGAAAAATCAAATTGAAGTAAAACCGCCTGCCGTTTGAGGTGGGCGGAAACGGTGGTTTTTATTTTATATAGCAAAATCGTAAGAAAATATTTCTATCGATTCGAATATGAAAAGGTCGTCTGAAACCCGGCAAACGGTTTCAGACGACCTTTTGATATTTTTCCGACAGAAAGGAATCAACGTTTTTTCTTCGCGTTTTTCTTTTCGGCGGCGGCAAGGCGCATGGCGACGAATTCGACCATCAGTTCTTTTTTCGTCCAGAAGAAGTTTTTCATTTTTTCCAGAGAATAGATTTTGCGCACCATCATGGGCAGGCCGGCATGGATGATGGCGGCAACTTCGCCGTTGCGGGTTTCGTCCGCCATGGCGGTTTTGAGATCGGTATTGTTGGCGGCGAGGTAGTCGCCGATTTGTTTTTGAACGCTGGCGCTGATTTCAAATTGCTTAATCATGTTTTCTTTCCGTTTTGTGTTTGTCCCGCGGGGAATGGGCATATTAGTTTAATTACATATGCATTTTAACAAAATTTAATCTTATTGCATATAAATGATACGAAATTATGATGTGATTTACCATTTTTCGGGCGTAAAACAGACAGTCGTTGATATAAAGAAAACAGCCGCCGCGGTTTGGCGGGTAAAATATGCGTTTTCGAGCATGAGGTCGTCTGAAAATGTATTTGTGGTTTAAGCTCTTGCATGTGTTTTTTGTGATTTCGTGGTTTGCAGGGCTGTTTTACCTGCCGCGGATTTTTGTGAATCTGGCGCAGGTTGAAGCGGCGGAGCAGCCGGTGGAATATGAGCGGCTCTCGGCGATGTCGCGGCGGCTGTATAAGTTTATGTCGCCGTTGGGGTTCGGGACGCTGGTGTTCGGCATTTTGATTCCGTTTGTTACGGGCTGGTGGGGGCAGGGCTGGCTGCATGTGAAGCTGTTGATGGGCTTGCTGCTTCTGGCTTATCAATTTTATTGCGGCGCGCTGCTTCGCGGTTTTGAGGAAAAACGCAATGCGCATTCGCACAAGTGGTACAGGGTGTTTAACGAAGTGCCTGTATTGATGATGATCGTCGCTTTGTATATGGTGGTGTTCAAACCGTTTTGATGTGTTTGCGAAACTGGCAAAACCTGTTTTCAGACGACCTTCTTTTATATTGGAATCAAACAGATGACTATTGAAATCGAACGCCGCTTCCTGTTGAAAAACGATGACTGGAAGCGCGAAGCCTCTGCGCCGCAGGTGTTGCAGCAGGGCTATTTGAGCGTGGAAAAAGAGCGCACTATCCGCGTACGCATTATTGATGACAAGGCTTGGCTGACTTTGAAAGGCTATATTTCGGATGTCAGCCGCAGCGAGTTTGAATACGAAATTCCTTTGGCGCACGCGCAGCAGATGATGGAGACGATGTGTCCGTTTAAGATGGAAAAACACCGTTATCGGGTGGAGTTTAAGGGCTTTGTGTTTGAAATCGACGAATATTTCGGCGACAACGCGCCTTTGGTGGTGGCGGAACTTGAGCTGCCTGCGGAAGATACGCCCTTTGAAAAACCGGACTGGCTGGGCGCGGAGATTACGTCGGAAGGAAAATTTACCAATGCGTATTTGAGCAAGCATCCTTATTCGACTTGGTAGGCGGGTTTGGGAATAACGGCACGCTGCTGATACTGGTCGCGGATTGTAGCGTCTTTGCCCACGAGGAAACGGTTGGGTTGATTGTCCGATTTAGGATTTGCTTGGCAGGTTCGTGGGCGAAGCCCACGCTACGGCCGGCTAAATTTAATTCACTGTATCGGCTTGTTTAAGAATCACAAAGGTCGTCTGAAAACCGTTTTTCAGACGACCTTTGTGATTTTAGGTTGCAGTGTGGGCTTTACCCACGAGAAACGCTTAATTTAATGCGCTATATCGGCTTGTTTGGTAATCAAAAGGTCGTCTGAAAACGTATCTTCAGACGACCTTTTGACTTTTTAGCCGATTTTAAGGTTGATAGCTGGGTTTCATGCCGTTGGGCAGGAGTTGCCAGACGTAGCCTGTGGTTTTCATTTTGCCGGCAACTTCGCCTGCTTCGTCGCCGTAGCCCCAGAAGTAGTCGACGCGGACGGCGCCTTTGATGGCGCTGCCTGTGTCTTGCGCCATGATGAGACGGTTGAGGGCTTTTTTGGTGGTCGGATGGGCGGTGGCGACAAACAACGGTGCGCCCAAGGTGATGTAGTGGCGGTCGATGGCGCCTGCGTATTCACCCAAGAGCGGGGTACCCAATGCGCCGACCGGGCCGGCTTCGCTGCTGCCGGTCAGTTCGCGGAAGAAGACGTAGCTGGGGTTCTGTCCCAAGACTTCGGCGAGGCGGCTGGGGTTTTGCTTCATGTAGGCTTTGATGCCCTGCATGCTGGTTTGCGCGAGGGGGAGGTAGCCTTTGTCTGCCATGTAGCGTCCGATGGAGACGTAGGGGTGTTCGTTTTTGTCGGCGAATCCGACGCGGATGTATTTGCCGGACGGGGTTTTCAGACGACCCGAACCTTGGATGTGCATGAAGAAGAGTTCGACGGGGTCTTCTGCGTAACCGAGGATGGGGGCTTTGCCGTTGAGCGCGCCGCCGTTGATTTGGTTGCGGGTGTAATAAGGAACGAAGCGGCTGCCTTCAAATCTGCCTTTGAGGGCGGTGCTGCGGGCGGTAATGGGGAATTGGGACAGGTCGGCGGTGTGTGTGCCGCTGTTGTCGATGACGCCGCTGTTGGCACCGGTTTGGCGGATGCGGACGGTGGCTTTGCTGCTTCTTAAATTGGCGGACAGGGGGACGGAAACGAAGTCGTTGGGGATGCCGTAGATGGGGAAGCGGGCCTTGCTTGTGGCTTTGTCATCGCCGAGCAGGACGGGCTCGTAGTAGCCGGTGATGGTGCCGGCGGGGTTGCCGTTGTTGCTGACCTGCCAAGGGGTGAAATAGCGTTCGAAGAAATGCTTGGCTTGGAAATGGTGGACGGGCGTCTGCATGGCTTGGGCGCACACGTCTTGCCAGCCTGCGCGGTTTTTGAGTTTTTCGCAGCCTAAGCGGAAGGATTGGAGGCTTTTGGCGAAGTGTTGGGTGCTCCAGTGCGGCAGTTCTTGGTGGGACACGACGGTGTAGGTCGCGCCGCCGCCGCTGACGGTGGTGCCTGCGGGGTCGGGCGTGCCGGTGGGGCGGTCGGGGCCTTTGACGGTGGTGGTGTCGACTTCGGGGAGGTTTTTGATGCGTTTGCTCGGGCAGGCGGAGAGGACGGCTGCGGCGATGGTGAGGAGTGTGATGCGGTATAGGTGTTTTTTCATAATGCTGTCTTAAAGGTCGTCTGAAATCTTTGCAGACGGGATATTGGTTCGTTTATTCAAGAGCTTGGGATTCTAACACAGTTTTTCCGCCTGCTTCGGCTCAAGGCGTGAGGTCGTCTGAACGCGGATGGGGCGGGTTTTCAGACGACTTTGTATGTTGTGGCGGATATTGTTTAAGGGCGGGAATATATTTTGACTGCCGTATCGGCTGTTGGGAGACGGGCTGGAAAAGTACGTTTGTCCGATACTTTCGTCATTTCCTTGTTAACATTCGTAACGGTGTTTATTACTTAAAAATAAAAATTATTTGCATTTGTTTAATTATCGGTTTATAAATATTTAGGCATAAGGTCGTCTGAATTTTCTTGGAGAGGATTTATTGCAGCCGAATAGAATAGATAAGGCGGCGGGTGAAACGGCTTGGGTAAAAGAATAAATGGTTTAGTTTTGGATATTTAGTTTTAAGGTTTGTTTTATATATGTTGATTGCTTTTCTGATTATGTTGCGCGAGGGTATCGAGGCGGCTTTGATCGTCGGTATCGTCGCGGGTTTTTTGAAACAGTCGGGACATTCGCGGCTGATGCCTAAGGTGTGGCTGGGCGTGGCTTTGGCTGCGCTGATGTGTTTGGGCATCGGATACGGCATCGTGGCGGTGGCGATGCTGACTTATATGATTTTATGGATGAAAAAAGCCGCCCGTTCGATGAAGCAGCAGCTTCAGGATTCGGTTCAGACCGCCTTAAACCGCGGCAACGGTCAAGGCTGGGCTTTGGTCGGCATGGCTTTTCTGGCTGTGGCGCGCGAGGGGCTGGAGAGTGTGTTTTTCCTCTTGGCGGTGTTTCAGCAGAGTCCGACTTGGTCTATGCCCGTCGGCGCGGTATTGGGGCTGCTGGCAGCAGTGGTCATCGGCGCGCTGATTTATCAGGGCGGTATGCGTCTGAATCTGGCGAAGTTTTTCCGCTGGACGGGCGCGTTTTTGATTGTGGTGGCCGCCGGCTTGGTGGCCGGTTCGCTGCGCGCGCTGCATGAGGCGGGCGTGTGGAACCACCTACAAGAGGTGGTGTTTGATTCTTCCAAATACCTGCATGAAGACAGCCCGCTGGGCGTGCTGCTCGGCGGCTTCTTCGGCTATACCGACCACCCGACGCAGGGCGAGGTGCTGGCGTGGCTGCTGTATTTGGTTCCAGTCATGATTTGGTTTCTGCACGGCAGCAAGCCCGCCGCGGTGCAGAGGTCGTCTGAAAGCCATTAGGGACTGTCGACAGCCCCTAGTGGCGCTTAAAAATTCCGTATCTCATTCTTATCAACATGCCAAAGAGGTTTGAAATGAAAAAACTCAATATAACTGCTTTATCCGTGATGCTGGCTTTGGGTCTGACCGCGTGTCAGCCGCCCGAAGCGGAAAAATCCGCGCCTGCCGCGTCAGGTGCATCAAGCGCGAATGCCGACGGCACCGTCAACGTCGGCGTGAACGACACCGCCTGCGAACCGATGGAACTGACCGTACCGAGCGGACAAGTCGTGTTCAACATCAAAAACAACAGCGGTCGCAAGCTCGAATGGGAAATCCTCAAAGGCGTGATGGTGGTCGACGAGCGCGAAAACATCGCCCCCGGACTTTCCGACAAAATGACCGTCACCCTGCTGCCGGGCGAATACGAAATGACCTGCGGCCTCTTGACCAACCCGCGCGGCAAGTTGGTGGTAACCGACAGCGGCTTTAAAGACACCGGCAACGAAGCCGATTTGGAAAAACTCGCCAAACCGCTTGCCGACTATAAAGTTTACGTCCAAGGCGAAGCCAAAGAGCTGGTTGCCAAAACCAAAGCCTTCACCGACGCCGTCAAAGCGGGCGACATCGAAAAAGCCAAATCCCTGTTTGCCGACGCCCGCACCCACTACGAACGCATCGAGCCGATTGCCGAACTCTTCAACGAACTCGACCCCGCCATCGACGCGCGTGAAGACGACTTCAAAGACAAAACCGAAGACGCGGCCTTCACCGGCTTCCACCGCATCGAACACGCCCTTTGGGTCAAAAAAGACGTATCCGGCGTGAAAGACATTGCCGACAAACTCATGAAAGACGTTGAAGCCCTGCAAAAAGAAATCGACGCCCTCTCCTTCCCGCCGAACAAAGTCGTCGGCGGCGCGGCAGTGTTGATTGAAGAAGTTGCCGGCAGCAAAATCAGTGGCGAAGAAGACCGTTACAGCCACACCGACTTGAGCGACTTCCAAGCCAACATTGAAGGCGCGCAAAAAATCGTCGAACTCTTCCGTCCGATGATTGCCGAGAAAAACAAAGCCCTGCTCGAGAAAGTCGATGCCAACTTCAAACAAGTAACCGACATCCTCGCCAAATACAAAACCAAAGACGGCTTTGAAACCTACGACAAACTCAGCGACGAAGACCGCAAAACCCTTCAGGCACCAATTAACGCCCTTGCCGAAGACCTGAGCCAACTGCGCGGCACACTGGGCCTCAAATAAACTTGACCCGCCCGTTTCAGACGACCTTTTGAAGAAATACAAGGGGTCGTCTGAAAACTTATCGCTGACAGCAGTAATCGCAGTCGTAGCGTGGGCTTTGCCCACGAAAAAAACTAAAACCGCGGCACACCTTGCCACCATACCCAATACATTTCGAAACCATGTAACCCTTACTAAACGACGATTCAAAGTTTTCAGACGACCTTAAACGTCGTCTGAACATTCAAAACAGCCAACTGTAAACACAACACCCGCGTACATACCGCCGCCCGAATCCCCCGCAAAGGACTCCATTATGAGCCAAGACAACAACCCACAACCCACCCAACCGACGAAACGCACCCTGTTCAAAACCGTCCTCGCCGCAGGCGCAGCCGGCGCGGCAGGCTGGTTTGCCGGCAAACAACAAGGCGAAACCGCCGCCGAGACCCGCCACAACGAACACTCACCGCAAGCCTACCCCTGCTACGGCACCCACCAGGCCGGCATCACCACCCCGCACCAACTCTTCGGCATCATGTGCGCCTTCGACGTAACCGCCAAAGACCCCAAACAACTCGAAAACCTCTTCCGCACCCTCACCGCCCGCATCGAATTCCTCACCCAAGGCGGCGAATACCAAGACGGCGACGAAAAACTCCCCCCCGCAGGCAGCGGCCTACTCGGCAAAACATTCCGCCCCGACGGCCTCACCATCACCGTCGGCGTCGGCAGCAGCCTCTTTGACGACCGTTTCGGACTCAAAGACAAAAAACCCCGCCACCTCCAAGAAATGCGCGACTTCCCCAACGACCGCCTCCAAAAATCATGGTGCGACGGCGACCTCAGCCTCCAAATCTGCGCCTTCACCCCCGAAACCTGCCAAGCCGCCCTGCGCGACATCATCAAAAACACCGCCCAAACCGCCGTCATCCGCTGGAGCATAGACGGCTGGCTGCCCAAAGCCGAACCCGGCGCCATCGCCGCCCGCAACCTCTTAGGCTTCCGCGACGGCTCCGGCAACCCCGACGTGTCCGATCCCAAAATTGCCGACCAAGTCCTCTGGACAGGCATCGCCGCCAACAGCCAAGACGAACCCGCCTGGGCGAAAAACGGCAGCTACCAAGCCGTCCGCCTCATCCGCCACTTCGTCGAATTCTGGGACAGAACCCCCTTGCAGGAACAAACCGAAATCTTCGGCCGCCGCAAATACAGCGGCGCCCCCATGGACGGCAAAAAAGAGGGCGATACCGCCGACTTCGCCAAAGACCCCGACGGCAAAACCACCCCCAAAGACAGCCACATGAGGCTCGCCAACCCGCGCGACCCCGAGTTCATGAAAAAACACCTGCTCTACCGCCGCGCCTTCAACTACTCCCGCGGCCTCGCCGCCAACGGTCAGCTCGACGTTGGCTTAGTGTTCATCTGCTACCAAGCCAACCTCGCCGACGGCTTCATCTTCGTCCAAAACCTGCTCAACGGCGAACCGCTGGAAGAATACATCAGCCCCTTCGGCGGCGGCTATTTCTTCATCCTCCCCGGCGTCGAAAAAGGCGGCTTCCTCGCCCAAACCCTGCTCAGCGCGTGAACACAGGTCGTCTGAAACCTGACGGCGCATAGGTTCTATCCGTCAACCTCTCCCTGTAAAAGGTCGTCTGAAAACTAAGTATTCCAGTTTTCAGACGACCTTTCCGTCAAGTGGACACAGGCTTAGGACAAACCAAACCCGTAGCGTGGGTTTCACCCACGACCTGCCGCCCGAACATCCGAATCCAATCATATCCGTTCATTCGTGGGTAGAACCCACGTTGCAGGCGGCTGGCTCTCCCGTCTGGAGGGAGAAGTTGGTTCTACGGCTTGCACGAATTTGATTTTACCTAAACCCAAAAAACCACCCCCATCCTAACCTTCCCCCGCCGGACGGGGGAAGGAACAAATTGCTGTTGCAGCAACCGGTAGCGTGGGCTTCGCCCACGACCTTCCGTCCGAATATCCGAATCCAATCATCTCTGTTCATTCGTGGGTAGAATCCACGCTACGGGCGGCTGGTAACGGATAGGGTAAAGCAAAAAAGGTCGTCTGAAAACCTAATTTTGGTTTCAGACGACCTTCTCTTGTCTGCTGTACGGCTTATTGCTGCTTCGCCGCCCATTCCGCAGGCGTGGCGGCAACGGAAATTGACAGCGCGTGCAATTCGTTGCTGGCCAATTGCGCCTTCAGACCGTCTTTGATCAGGCGGTGGCGGGCGAGGCGGGCTTTGCCTTCAAACTCGGAAGAGACGATGACGGCGAAAAAGTGATGTCCGTCGCCTTCGACTTCGACGTGTTCGCAAGCGGCAACGCCTTCAATCAGCGATTTGACTTGTTCTGGGGTAAGCATTTGTATTCCTTGTTTCAAAAACATTGCGGCATTATACAGAATAATGCCGTCAAACATCGCTAACTTGCTGAGGATGTATCTGAAACATTATTCATTAATATTGAATCAACATGAGATTTGCAGAGGTCGTCTGAAACATTTTCAGACGACCTCTTTGCTTGTTTTGAGATGCCGGATACTTAAAAATATCATTTTTTTAGTACGGATGAATCCGGGTAAAAGGGTTTTGGCATATAAATTGTTTTCAAATAAAAAGATAAAGTTTCGCTTTAATTGCAAATTAAGGTTAAGAAAATAGAAGTTATTAAAGATAAGCGGATATATAAATAACTAAAAGGTCATGAAATCAGGTTTGAGAGATTGTTATCTAAGGTATAGATAAATTCTGAAATTTGTTTGAAAGTGACAATATACGTCATATCCGTTGAATAATTTTTGCAATTGAAATATTGGCATCGAAGAAGATGATTTCATTTTTGGTTATTGGGTCGAATGTTTGAAAAGTAGGTTGGTTCGACAATCCAATAATATATTAAATTTATTTGTTTAACATTTTAAGTCAGAGAGTAAGCATGAATAAAATCTATCGTGTCGTATGGAACGAAACCACACAGACGTGGAACGCGGTGGCGGAATTCGCCAAAGCGCATGGGAAAACAGCTTCATCAGGCATAGGCGGTATTGTTGCCTCCGCAGGCGTGCGCTTCGCGTTTACCGCCATCATGTCCGGTCTGTTGCTTGCCAGCGGTCAAGCTATGGCTACAGCAGAAAATAACGGTAAAACCCTTGCTAATGGTAAAGCTATCTCTGCGGCTACCGAAGGTACCGACTACAACACCTGCTATTTCGATACCACCAGCTACAATGTTGTCTGCGGCGATGATACGACGACTGCATTAGATTTCATTCCTCAAGACAACGGACAACCTCCAAAACAAGGTAAATCTGTTTCTATCGGACAAGGAGCCCAAACCAGCGGAGAAAGTAATGTTGCCATCGGTCCGAAAACGGTTACTGCCAACACAGGCTCTATTGCCATCGGCGTGGCGGCAAGTGCCAATCACAACCAATCTATCGCTATGGGACAGGAGGCATCAGCAAAAGGTGAAGCCGATGTCAGTATTGGAAAATTGGCAGGCGATACCGTTTCTTCCGACGGCCGCAATATTGCCATTGGCGAGAGCGCGCTGAAAGGCGGTTTGGGAGTCAATAATGTCATCGCCATCGGTTCATCGGCGGGCGTTGATTCCAACAGCAGTCATTCGGTTTATATTGGTACCGGTGCGACCGGTAAGGAAGCTAAAAACGTTTCTATCGGATATTTGTCGAACACCAAAAGCGGCAGTATTGCAGTTGGTGACAACTCAAATGCGCAGGGCAATTCGTCCGTTGCCATCGGTACCAAATCCGTTGTAACCGATGTAGCAGGTAATGGCGTTGCCATTGGTTTCAATTCCACTACTTCGGGATTGAGTGCTGTCGCCATCGGTGGTTCAAGTTCGATCGGTAAAGGTGCCAATGCATCGGGTCCTGCCAGCCTGGCAATAATGGGTACTGCCGTCGCTTCTGCACAGCGTGCCATCTCCATAGGCGAATTTACGGTCGGTTCAGGAGCTTATGGTATTGCCATCGGCGGTAAAGCAAATGCACAGGGCACGTCCTCCATCGCGATTGGCGGCAGTCAGGCGACGGACAAAGCGACGAACGCAACCGGTAATTTCTCAACTGCTATCGGTTATGGTGCCAAGACCGTCAATCATGATACCACTGCCGTCGGTAAAAACAGCACGGCAAACGGCCTGCGCGCCACAGCCTTCGGTGTAGACAGCAATGCAGGTGCTGAAAACGCCTTGGCTGCCGGTCCGCAAACCACTGCTTCTGCCAAAGGTGCAATTGCTGTCGGTTTTGCCACTCAGGCAACCGGTTTGAGCAGCATTGCAGTCGGTAAGGAAGCCATTGCCACTACAGAAACTTCTACTTCACTCGGTCAAAACAGCCAAGCCACCGCCAACAACGCCGTTGCCATCGGTAACAAAGCCGTAGCGGCAGGTACGGGCAATATCGTAGTGGGTACGAACGCAGGTGTGTACGACGCTACCGTTTCCGCAGGGCGCACAGTCGGTGCGGACACCGTCTATATCGGTGCGGACAGCGGTCGCAATGCCTATACCAACGAACGCCAAATCTCCATCGGTAAAGGTACGGGCAACAACGCTACCGGCGTGGACAACATCGCCCTCGGCTTGCGTTCCGGCGCATTTGTGTCCGGTGCAAACAACGTCGCTATCGGTAGGGAAGCAGGCATGGGTACGGATGCCCAAAAACTGAGCGTCACTTCCACTGTCGCCATCGGTGAAGCTGCAAAAGGCAGCTTCAGCAACACCGTAGCCATCGGTAAAACGGCCTTGGCAGAAAAAGAATCCGCAGTTGCCGTCGGTATGGTTTCCAAAGCCAGCGGCGACAATTCGGTAGCCATCGGTAAGACTGCCAATGCCAGCGCACACGAAACCGTAGCCATCGGTCATGAGACCGTTGCCGGAGCCGTTTCTTCCGTCGCTGTTGGTCAGCGTGCCAACGCATCGGGCAGTGAGGCGGTTGCATTGGGTATCGATTCCAATGCCTCCGGTAAGTTTGCTGTCGCCATCGGTAACATGGCGAAGGTAACCGACAGCAAACTCAACGGCATTGCCATCGGCAGCAATGCTGTCGCTTCGGAAGACTATGCAATGGCGATGGGTCTTGACACCCAAGCAACGGGCAACAGCTCGATTGCCTTTGGTAATACTGCGAAAGCGCTTGGGAAGGAAGCTGTTGCCTTTGGTCATTTGGCAACTGCTGCAAAAAATAATACCCTCGCACTTGGTGTTTCTGCTAATTCCGCCGAAGTCGGTGCAGTAACTTTGGGTGCATACACCAAAGCTGATGCTGTTACGGGAACTGCATTGGGTTATTCTGCTCATGCCGTCAATGAAAACGATGTCGCTTTGGGCGGCAACAGTTTGACTGAAGCGCACCACAACGGCGACTACACGCTGAATGGCAACTATACCGCTGCCGGAACAAGCTCTTACGGTACGGTTTCCGTCGGTAGCATCAATACCGCTGAAGCAGGCAAACCTAGCAATGCCTTCACCCGTCAAATTCAAAACGTCTCCGCGGGTGTCATCAGCGCAACCAGTACCGATGCCATCAACGGCAGCCAGCTTTACGCGACCAATTCTTACCTGCTCAACTTGGGTAAAAACGTCAAAGATGCCTTGGGTGGCAGTACCCAAATCGACGATGCAGGCAACCTGACCCTGAACAATTTAGGCGGTACAGGCAAAGCCAATGTTCACGACGCTTTGGAAGCGATGAACAACAAAATCGACCAATTGGGTGGCGGCAGCTCCAGCCATTTTTACAGCGTTAATACGGCCTCTGATACCCGAGGCAACTACAACAATAACGGTGCAACCGGATTGGATGCTCTGGCAGCAGGTGCGGACGCGCAGGCAGCGGGCGATTTTGCCGTAGCCGTCGGTACAGGCGCGCAGGCGGTGATTTCCAACTCTATCGCCATCGGTAAAAACGCCTCCGTCAACGAAGACACGGCATCTGACGCGAGTGTAAACGGTTTGACTAAAGGCGAAGGTTCCGTCGCCATCGGTGCGAATACCAAAGCCAGCGGCACTAATGCTACCGCCGTTGGCCAATCATCCAATGCTTACGGTCAAAACTCCTTCGCAGGCGGTCAGTCTTCCAAAGCGTTGGGTAAATCCAGCGTAGCGGTCGGTGACGGCGCGCAGGCTATTCACGACTCCACTACTGCAATCGGCGCATACAGCCAATCCACGGCGGCAGGTGCGACCGCATTAGGCTTTAATACCCGAGCTACTGCTTTCGGTACCGTCGCGGCAGGTCGGAACAGCAAAGCCGTTGCCAATAATGCCTTAGCATTGGGTAACGAAGCAGACGCGCAAAAAGACGACACCATCGCCATCGGCTACAACGCCCAAGCCACGCAAAACCGTGCCGTTGCCTTCGGTAAAAACGCCAAAGCCACCGCAGGCGACACCTTTGCCTTGGGCGATTCGGCAAAAGCCTCTGTCGGCAATGCCATTGCCTTCGGTAAAAACGCCAATGCCGCTCATGCAGGTTCTATCGCATTGGGTGCCAATTCCGCGACTGAAGCAGCCGTTCAGACGACCTCTGCCACTGTTGGCGGTCTGACTTTCGGCAATTTCGCAGGTAACACGCCTGAGTCCACACTCAGCATCGGTACGGCAGGCAAAGAGCGAACGATTACCAACGTCGCCGCAGGCCGCATCAGCAACAACAGCACCGACGCAGTAAACGGCAGCCAGCTTTATGCGACTCAAAACGTCATGAACAACATCGGTACGACCGCAGTCGGCGTATTGGGTGGCAATGCAGCCATTGCGAATGACGGTACTATTACGATGTCCAACATCGGCGGTACGGGCGCATCCACCATTGAAGGCGCGATTTCCGCCATCAACGACGCCTCTTACAAGTCGTTCAAACTGAATACAGCCAAAACCAGCGGTACCAACGGTGAAGCCAACAACCACTCGCTGAAAGAAATTACCAACGGTTCGACCATCACGTTGGAAGCGGGTAAAAACATCGTGCTGAACCAAAACGAATCTACCGTCAGCATCAATACCGCCGATGCGCCTGAGTTCGCAGGCAAAATCACCGCCAAAGGCGGACTGGATATGTCCAACACCAAGATTACTAATCTGGGCAAGGGCGACCAGCCGACTGACGCGGTTAACCTGAGCCAGTTGACCGATGCCATCAACAACGTCCGTGCGACCACGCTGACGACAGTCACTAATGATGCTCCGTTCGCATATGTCGCCGACGATGGCAAAATCTTGAAGCGCAACGTAACGGTTGATGGTTCAGGCGCAAAACAGGTTTCCTTTGTTTATGCCGACGATGCAAGTACGCCATATAACGGCAACGTAACCATTGCTGCGTTGAATCCGACCGACTCGCAAACCACCGTTCCGACCACGGTTGGCAACGTTGCTGCAGGTAAGGGACAAAATGATGCGGTAAACGTATCCCAACTGGACAAAGTTGCCAAAGCCTTGGGTACTTCCGTCAACAGCGCGACCGGCGAAATCGCCGCACCGAAATACTCTGTGATTTCCGGCAGCCCTGCGACTTCAGGCGTAGCTGATTACAACGATGTCGGCAGTGCATTGACTGCCTTGAGCAATGCCGTCCGCGCACCTCTGACTTTTGCAGGCGACAGCGGTACGCCTTCAACCCGTCAATTGGGCAGCACTGTTGCCGTTAAAGGTGGCGAAGCCGATGCAACCAAACTGTCCGACAGTAACAACATCGGTGTGGTTTCAGACGACGTCAATGGTACGCTCAACGTCAAACTTGCTAAAGATTTGCAAGGTTTGAACAGCGCGCGATTCGATACGGATGGCAGCTCCACGACCATCAATGGCGGCAATGTTACCTTGGTTGGAAAAGACGGTGAAGTAAACGCTTCAACAGCCGAAGGCAATACTTTGACCGACCAGGACGGCAATACCACCAAATCCATTGCCGGTATTACCGAATTGACAGATGAGGCTGGCAATACCAACTTGCTGAACGCCAAAGGCATCGAATTGAGCAATACCGACGGCGGCCACAGTGCGTTCAAAGCTGACGGCAGCAGCATTTCCGATAAAAACGGCAACAAAGTCGATACTACGGCAACCGGTATTACGTTGACTTCGGCAGCAAACGGCGGCAAACAAACCGTCAGCCTGACTCAAAACGGCTTGAACAACGGCGGCAACAAGATTACCAACGTAGCCAAAGGTACGGAAGACAACGACGCCGTCAACGTTGCCCAACTGAACGAACAACTCGCCGCCACCGAAAAAACCACTACTGTCGTCGCCGGTAAGAACGTGACCGTCAGCGAAAAAGTGGACGGCAACAACACCGAGTACACCGTCAACGCCGACAAGACCACCCTCAGCCAAGCGGCTAACGGTGCGGTTAAAGTCAGCGAAGGTGCGAAAGACGCCGACGGTGTCACCGATTACGCTTTGGATCTGACCGACGAAGCCAAAGCCGACATCGCCAAAGGCGTGGCGGCGAAAGACGCGGTGGACAACAAAGGCCTGACCTTTGCCGGCGACAACGGCACAACCGGTGCGAAGAAACTGGGTGACAGCCTGAGCGTCAAAGGCGACGGCAACATCCTGACCCGCGCCGACGAAAACGGCATCAGCTTCTCTCTTGCCGACAAGATTACCGTCGGCAAAGCAGGCAAAGGCAACAAACCGCTCGTGATCGACGGTACCGCCGGTCTGATTTCCGGTCTGAGCAACACCACTCTGGGCGGTGCGGACTTTGCCACTAAAGGTCAAGCCGCCAGCGAAGAGCAGTTGAACGCAACCCAAGCCAACCTGGCGAACCTGCTCGGCGGTAACGCAGCCAACGACAAAGGCAACGTGACCACTACCGACATCGGCGGCACAGGCAAAGACAACGTCCACGACGCCATTGCCGCAGTGAAAGAAACTGCCGACAAAGGCTGGAACCTGAACGCCAACGACGAAACCTCGTCTGAAAAAATCGGCTCAGGCGACACCGTGACCTTCAAAGAAGGCAAAAACGTCAAAGTCAGCCGCAACGGTAAGAACATCACCGTAGCGACTTCAGACGACGTCTCCTTCGATAAGGTTACCGTAGGTGGCAGCGTACTGACCGACAACGGACTGACTGTGGGCAACGGCAAAGCAGGCAAACCTGTCAGCCTGACCAAAGACGGTCTGAACAACGGCGGCAACAAAGTGTCCGACATCGCCGCAGGCGAAGCCGACACCGACGCAGTGAACGTTGCACAGCTCAAAGCAGCCGCAGCGAAAGCCACGTCCAAAGTGGACAGCGGCAACGACAACATCGTCGTCACACCTGAGTAAAATGCCGACGGCAGCACCACTTACAAAGTGGCGACCGCACCTAACCTGAAAGCCGACAGCTTCACCGCAGGCGATACCGTTGTGAACAAAGACGGCGTTAAAGTCGGCGATAAAGTAGCGCTGGACAAAGACGGTCTGAAAGCAGGCGATGTCAACATCACTGCCGACGGTATCAACGCAGGCAACAAAGCCATCAGTAATGTTGCTGAAGGCAAGAAAGATACTGATGCAGTAAATGTTGGACAGTTGAACCGTCTGACCGCTGCTGCTAAGACAGAAGTCGAAGCCGGTACCAACATCGCCAGCGTGAGCAGCAAACAAGGTGCGAACGGTCAAACCGTTTACACCGTGAACGCAGACGGCGCGAGCGTTTCCGCAGGTTCCGACAATATCGTCGTGACCAAAGGCAACAAAGACGCCAACAACGTAACCGACTACGCGGTTGACCTGTCTAAAGCCGTCAAAGCCGACATCGCCAAAGGCGTAGCGGCGAAAGACGCAGTAGACAACAAAGGCATCAGCTTCGCAGGCGACAGCGGTACGACCGTTGCCAACAAACTGGGTGATACCGTCGCTGTTAAAGGCGATGTCAACATCACCACCACCGCAGGTGCGAACGGTATTCAGGTCGGCCTCAACAAAGACCTGAAAGTCGACAGCGTCAAAGCAGGCGATACGGTTGTGAACAACAGCGGCGTCAACGTCGGCGACAAAGTGGCTCTGGGTAAAGACGGTCTGAAAGCAGGCGATGTCAACATCACTGCCGAGGGCATCAACGCAGGCGGTAAGAAAGTCACCAACGTCGCCGCAGGTACCGTCGCCGCAGACAGCACCGATGCGGTTAACGGCAGCCAGTTGTATCAAGCTAATCAGGCGATTAACCAAAGGGTGACCAACCTTGGCAATTACGTGGTGAACATGGGCGACCAGATCAACCAACGTATCGACAATGTTGAAAGCGACTCTAAAGCCGGTACCGCAGCAGCAATGGCGGTGGCTGGTCTGCCGCAAGCCTACCTGCCGGGTAAGAGCATGATGGCGGTTGCAGGCGGCGTATACCGCGGTGAAAGCGGCTACGCAGTCGGCTTCTCCAGCATCTCCGACGGCGGCAACTGGGTCATCAAAGGTACCGCTACCGGCAACTCGCGCGGCCACTACGGCGCGACCGCAGGTGTCGGCTACCAATGGTAATCCTGACCTAAAGCCTGTTTGAAGGCAAAGCAAAGGTCGTCTGAAAACCCGAAACAGGGTTTTCAGACGACCTTTTTCTATATCGGGTTGAATAGGAGGGGTAGTTTTCCAATATGCTGGATTTCGCAAACACCCGCTTGACACAAAACGCTAAGATTTGTTTTCAGACGACCTTGCAGCCATGCCCGACTATTTTTTGTGGCAAAATTCAGCCATGTTCCACATGGTCAGTCCGCGTATTTAAACTGAAGAAATTTCAAGCCGGCTGACGAAACAGTTTACAAGGAGAAACAGACATGAGCCGCATTTTATCCTCGCTGCGCTATCCGCTGATTCAAGCACCGATGGCGTTTGCACATGACACAGAGCTGACTTTGGCTGTCGGCAAAACCGGTGCTTTGGGTTCGTTGGCGGGGGCGATGTATGACGCCGCGGGTTTGGAAAAAGCGTTGGCACGGATGAAGCAGGAGGGCGGAGGCCGTCCGTACAACCTCAACTTTTTCGCCCACCGCACGCCGTCTGCCGAACGCGCGCAATACGATGCCTGGTTTGCCGTGCTGCGTCCATATTTCGAGGCTTACGGGCTGACGGAAAACGACATTCCCAGCGGCGGCGGACGCCAGCCGTTTGATGCCGATGCGTTGGCATGTGTGGAACGTTACCGCCCGCCTGTGGTCAGCTTCCACTTTGGTTTGCCTGCGCCCGAATACTTGCAGCGCGTCAAAGCGACGGGCGCGGAAGTGTGGAGCAGCGCGACGACGGTCGAAGAAGCCGTCTGGCTGGAACAAAACGGCGCGGATGCCGTGATAGCCCAAGCGTGGGAAGCGGGCGGTCATCGGGGATGGTTTTTAAACCGCTATCCCGACGGCCAAAGCGGCTTGTTTGCCCTGTTGCCCGCCATCCGCAAGGCCGTGCGCCTGCCTGTTATAGCCGCAGGCGGCGTTTCCGATGCCGCCGCCGTCCGCGCCGCGTTGGGATTGGGTGCGTCCGCAGTGCAGGTCGGAACCGCCTTCCTGCTCGCAGACGAAGCCCTGACCAAACCCGCTCACCGCGCCGCCATCCAAACCTCCTGTCCTGAAGATACCGTAGTGACCAACTTGTTCAGCGGCGGCGCGGCGCGCGGGCTTTACAACCGCTTCATACGCGAAGCCGGCCCGATGAATGACGCAGCGCTCCCGTTTCCCTTGGCGGGCGCAGCCGTCGGCGCATTGAAAGCCGCCGCCGAAAAACAAGGCTGCTATGACTTTTCCCCATTTTGGGCGGGACAAAACGCAGGACTGTGCCGCCCCGGCAGCGCGGTGGAAATCGTCGAACGACTGTGTGGCGGCATCGAGCGTTAGGACGGTTTGAATACGGGCAAGGCGGATATGGCAAACAAGGTCGTCTGAAAATGTGAACTAGGTTTCCAGACGACCCGTAGCGTGGGCTTTGCCCGCGAAATGAAGATAAAGACAACCATCCGATTCGGATTGTCGGACAGCAGGTTCGCGGACAAAGCCAACGCTACGGATTGGGTTTATTCCTAGCCTGTCGGGTTAAATAAAAGGTCGTCTGAAAATGGGAGGAGCGAGTTTGTTTCTCCCAAACTCAAATCTCAAAGTTTTCAGACGACCTTGTTTTAACTTGCAACTTGCCCCCTCTCCCGTCCGGCGGGAGAGGGCTGGGGAGAGGGTGGTTCTGCGGATTGCACGAATTTGATTTTACCTAAACCTCAGAAGCCACCCCCATCCTAACCTTCCCCCGCCGGACGGGGGAAGGGACAGGTTGCTGTTGCTGCAACGAGTAGCGTGGGCTTTGCCCACGAGATAAATGCCAAAATGTATGTCCATTCGGCTGTTGTCTGATTTTGATTATTGGATGATAGATTTCGTGGGCAAAGCCCACGCTACTTGAGTTATCCCAAGTCTGTTTTGATTGAATAAAAGGTCCTTGGATTCGGATTTCAAGTGCAACACTATGGTACTAGTGGTTTGAACAGATTCAAGAATAAAACACTTGGCGTTTCGTAGCCAAGTGTTTTTCTTGG
>QWCF01000922.1_pt1 | contig 18530 bp, 29 predicted proteins | sample 1972521 | NCBI WGS metagenome assembly QWCF01 (sample SAMN09866715, study PRJNA288562) | Human oral metagenome isolate term4_saliva, whole genome shotgun sequencing...
CGAACTCTCTAGCCTGTCTCCTATCGTCCAATCCCTTGCTGGCAGTCGCCACGGAGATAATCGCTTTTATTTTCCAAAAGAAATGTTAGACCAAAACAGTATCTTCACAAGCATTACCCAGCAATTTTTACACTTGATTGAGAACGATCATTTTACCCCAAATAAAAAGTAGAAGAGGAAATTTATGAGTATTAAACTAATTGCCGTCGATATCGACGGAACCTTAGTCAACAGTCAAAAGGAGATCACTCCTGAAGTCTTTTCTGCCATCCAAGATGCCAAAGAAGCTGGTGTCAAAGTCGTCATTGCAACTGGCCGCCCTATCGCAGGTGTTGCCAAACTTCTGGACGACTTGCAGTTGAGAGACGAGGGTGACTATGTGGTGACCTTTAACGGTGCCCTTGTCCAAGAAACCGCTACAGGCCATGAGATTATCAGCGAATCATTGACTTATGAGGATTATCTGGATATGGAATTCCTCAGTCGCAAGCTCGGTGTCCACATGCACGCTATTACCAAGGACGGTATCTACACAGCTAATCGCAATATCGGAAAATACACTGTGCACGAATCAACCCTCGTCAGCATGCCTATTTTCTACCGCACTCCTGAAGAAATGGCTGGCAAGGAAATCGTCAAATGTATGTTCATCGATGAACCAGAAATTCTCGATGCTGCAATTGAAAAGATACCAGCGGAATTTTACGAACGCTACTCCATCAACAAGTCTGCTCCTTTCTACCTCGAACTCCTTAAAAAGAATGTGGACAAGGGTTCAGCCATTACTCACTTAGCTGAAAAACTCGGATTGACCAAAGATCAAACCATGGCTATCGGTGACGAAGAAAACGACCGTGCCATGCTGGAAGTCGTTGGCAATCCAGTTGTCATGGAAAATGGAAATCCAGAAATCAAAAAAATCGCCAAATACATAACTAAATCTAACGATGAATCCGGCGTTGCCCATGCCATCCGTACATGGGTACTGTAAAAGGGTATGAATAGACGAAAACCGCTCAGCTGAGCGGTTTTTTCCAAATCAAGAATTTTCTATACCATCATTTTTTTAAATGATCAAGGCAGGTAACTCACTATGAAATAAGCTAAATTACCAATCACTTGATGATCCACCAGCATCAAAACCACCACCTGACCAATCACTTGATGATCCACCAGCATCAAAACCACCACCTGACCAATCATCACTCGACCAATCATCACTCGACCAAGGCGATGAGGAATCACTACTACTCTCATTATGATACTCATCTGAATTTTTAATATGGTAAGCTGTTAATGCTTTTTGTGACCAAGAACCATCATTTATAAAATCTTTATCATCAGGGTATAATTTATCCTTACCATAATAGAATTTATTAGATCTCCGTTTCCTACCCGAAACCCTACCTTCTGTAAGAAAAAGTACCACAAAAGAAATCATAAAAATTACACCGAAATGATCAAGAATTTCTACTACTAGTTCCCATATAGCTTTAGGGACTTCATAAAAATAATTTCTCTCTACTACAGGTGCATCAGCTAAGTCATAATCTTGATTGGATATGTTTTGGATTATATCAATCACAGCTCCATCATAGTCTTTGGCTCGCATCTTATCACGAGAGGCATCTAAGATTTCCCTAGCTTTTGTATCAGTCAATATAGTAGCTAGGTTATTAGAAGTCTCAATACGAAACTTTCTATCTTTTATAGCAATCAATAATAATGCACCCTTATTTGAATCCGAATAGCCAATTTTCCAAGATCTGGCAATCGTATTGGCTGACTTTTCTAAAGATTCACCATTTAAACTCTCAACAATATAAATACCAATTTGAGTATCCGATTTACCATTTAATTCTATTAGTTTATCTGAAACAACCTCTGATAAATAATGGTTTGGATCATAAATACCATTAGAAGGCCTATCTGGTATCACTAGATCTGCGTGAGTTGGTCCAATGAAAAATAACAGGATTGTAAAAAAAGACATTAAGATTAAAACTATTTTTTTCATCATAAAAGTCGGACCTTCTTTCTTTTAAAAATTTGCAATTTCAATAAGAATGAGAATAAATGATATTCTTTTTAAAATAGAATACTTCGATAAAGTCATCTTTCTATCAATCTATTGTATATGGTAGTTTCATTATAAGTTATTTATCTCACTTAATCAACGTAAAATATAGGAAAATTTGTTCTAAGTTTTTATTAAAACTATTATCTCTTAGTAATGAATACTAGCTTCGAACCTGACCATTAAATCAAGCTTTCTCCATCGTTTTCATACTGGAATGAAGATAGATGCAATTGGCACTATGGCAAGTAATAACTGTGCTAGAAGGTTATTAAGACCACGGGTAAAGAGATTAATTCCATACATTAAGAACCATAAGAACAAACTAACATTCAAAAAGTTCTGCTTGAAGCACCTCACCAATCCTTAGCGATTGGTTGCTTTTTATTGTAAAACTAACTGATTTCATAATAAACTGCTTTCTTACTATCTTAACTATATAGGGAGATTTTTTCTAGTTCGAATTAGAGAAAACTTTTCTGCCTCGATTGGTAAAGAACAGTAATACAAGTGTCCATACCTACTTTCAACTAAATTCTCCTCCTTCCATAGTCCATTTCTATTTAAAAATTCTATATCGTCGGAAACAATCGTTACCCATGAATTTGGTTTATCTAAATTATCATCACTTCGTTGAAAAATATCCCATTTTTGTTCATTAAACCAAATATAATCTATAATTTTATATTTTTTTTCAACCTGTTTCTCTGTCAAATATTTTCTATATTGTTTCAACTCTGAATCAAATAATTTATAACCATTATTCTCTGATAAAGGATCATAGGAAATCAAATAATATCCTGTACTATCACAATCAAAGTATTGATGTTCAATTCCATCAACCACTATGTATAATTTATCCATCATCCCTCCACGTAATACATTTTACCATAGTTACAACTACAAACTATCAGGGCTTACGTCACTCATTTCCTGACTCCGTCTGTTCTATATTTTGTTCATTCTCCCGTTTCTCATTGAAATCTTTAAATGTTTTATCAATGACCCTCTTAACTCCATTCCAGAAATATGGTAAGGGTAATTTTGACTCTCCTTACTTGAAGTTTGACTTTGTGTACTTTCTTCAGTTGAAGAGGTCTCGTTCAAATCTGATGTTGTCGTAGTAGATGTAGGTTCAGAATTTGAACTTTTCTTTGACTTAGGAATGTAGTTACTATCAATTTTAGGTATATTTTTAATTTCCTCAATAGTAGGAATTTTAGGATTTTCTTTAACAGGTCTATACAACATCGAAAATGTGAAGAATAAGGCTAACACCGATGCGATAAACGGAAATATCTTTTTATCTGATTCATCTGAGGGAACCTTAACTACACTGGTACTAAGTGCCTTCCATTCAGGGTGTACTTCTTCGATGGCTTTTTTCTCTTGCCAAAGCGGAACGAGAAAGAATTGGTTGAAAGGTACAACTGTAGCCATAGCTGTCGCTCCTAATGGAATAAACCTATTGGAATTTACAATAAGCACGATACTTAGTATAGATAATAATACGAATAGAACTATTACTAATACTAGTCGCATTTTATATTCTTTTTTAATCTGGAGATATCTTTCTTTGGATAGCTTTTCTTGATCTTGATTGGGATGATTTGAGTCTTCCGATATGTTTTCCTTATCTGAAAAAATGTCATCATCAGGTAATTCTACTTTCAAACTCATATCCGAATTCTGCAATACCTTCTGAACCGCTGCAAGAAAGGCTAATCCATTATCAGATGGAGAATATTGGAAGGTGATATGGATGACTTTTTTATCAAAGCTATCGCCATATCGCTCTACATATTGCTTACTTTCGAGGAAGTAGATGTAGTTGTTGATTTTTTCTTGCAGAATTTCAAGATGGACTGCTTCTATTTCTTCCTCCCAGTCAATTGGATCCACAAGGAGTAACTCTAAATGACTATCTACAACACCAATAGAGTCTAGTTCGCTAGGTTTCAGTTTTGAAACAATGGATTTGGTGACAATTTGTCTAAATTCCTCTGCTGTAAAAAGACGACGAGTATTTCCTGGTTTTTTTAAAATAAAGGAAGGATGATTTTTGATGAAGAGCTTATCGAATTCATCTTGTGTATACTGTTTTTTAGATTTCCAAAAGCCATATTGTGCATAATTCATCAACTCTTTACCAGTATGTTCTCCCGACATATAGCTGTCAGCAGCTTATTTGGGGATTTCTCTAACCACTTCTGGGCAGATAATATTAAAAGTTGGATAACGCAAGAAATACTTATTTCCATCTTGACAGATTTCCAACATATCTTTTTGACTAGTATAAACCGACTTCATTTTTAATATCTGTTAGCTCCTTGTGTTTTTTTAAATATTTCATTCCATACCATTCTTCCACTGATTTTCCTTCCCATTCGCGGTATTCTTCAGGATATTTCCATTTATAGTAGGCTTGTAGCATATAGGGAAACATGAAATAAACTTCAAAAGCAACAACTAAAATATTAAGAATCAGTATTGAAGCCAAAATACCGAGTCCTCCAATCAAATTATTCCTAATCTCCATCGAACTTGAGAAAAAAATACGAATGACTAGCCAAATTGCTACAACCAAACCACCATACTTGGCAATTATGCTAAACATCTTGCCGAAGAATCTATCACTAAAACTTTTCTTTAGACTTGTCCCATATAACAACATTCCTAATAACTCACACTCAGAAAGAATCATTGAAATAATTATTAATAATATCAATCCTACAAAAGTGAACATTCCCCAAAATCCAGCTACTGCATAAATTAAGTTTAGAGAAAAAAGATTGAGTTCAACAACTAGCCAGATAATAAAGGTAACCATAAAATGAAATTGGCCCCTATAAATCAAAATAAACTGCTGATTGTATCGCTTCCCTAGTATAATCAATAAAATCCATATTGCAAGTGCTATCCAAAATACCCAGTACGGAAGAAAATTAATGTCGGGTAAAGGGACTGTTAAATCTCTAGGATCAGAATGGTAAAATAAATAATCATTTAAAGCTACAATCAACCAATTGGGACCAATTATAAATAGGAAAGTCAGAATTACCAGCCAAACATATGATTTTTTTGTTCCTCTAAATTGCTCTTTTTTTAAAGCATCTTGGTAAATGTCCCGAGCAAATTTCCCTGAGACGCCATCATCTAATAAATTTAAACTCTCCTCAAAACTTGCTTTAAAAATTGATTTCTTCATACTTTTCACCCAAAAACTATTCTAATAACTCCTTGTGTTTTTTTAAATATTTTTTTCCATACCACTCTTCTACAGTTTTCCCTTCCCACTCACGATATTCTTCAGGATATTTCCATTTATAGTAGGCTTGAAGGAAATAAGGTAAACCTATGAAAGCAACTACAGCAACCAGAACAACATTACAAAAAATCCATAATAGCAAGAAACCAAATGCCTTTATTGAACTTGACATATCTACTGTAAAGATTCCTAAAATACGCTTTATGATAATACCTGCTCCTAAAATTCCCATACCATAGAGAGAGAGCATTTTTGCAATCTTATTACGGAAAGTATTTCCCGAAACCTCACCATACATGAGTCGTCTTAACCCTCTTAACTCAATATTCCATATCGCATAAGTGACAATCATAATGATTCCATAGATGCCAATCATTTCCCAAGTTGCCAGATTTGCTAATAGAATATCAAACACGATTAAATCAATTTCCAATAAGAACCAAATCATAAATATAAAAGCATGAAACTGATAGCGATATGGTAAAAGATAGACTCGTTTAATAAACTTTCCGAGTATGACTAAGAATAGCCAAATTAGAAGTAATATCAAAAAAACATTTACCGTTAATGACTCGTGCTTGGCTATTGGAAGAGTTAAAGTGTCACTTTCATGGAACGCCATAGATACAATAAGCAATAGAAAGTTAAAACCAATAGGAAAAATAAGGGCTAAAATAAAACTTTTGATACAGAACCAAAGAGAGGCTCTCCCTTTTTTAAAATAGTTAGCCGTCTTATCATGTTGCTCTTGCTGTAACTTTCGAAGTCCATCATCTTCTAGATTCAAACTCTCTTCAAAACTTGCTTTAAAAATTGATTTCTTCCTCATACTTTTCACCCAAATCCTATTTTAATAACTCCTTGTGTTTTTTTAAATATTTTTTCCCATACCATTCCTCTACAGTCTTACCTTCCCACTCACGATACTCTTCAGGATATTTCCATTTGTAGAATGCTTGTAAATAACTAGGAAATTCGATGTAAATTAGCATAGCAATCACAGCAATATTTAGGATAATCCATGTTATCAAAAGAACTTCCATTACCATACATCAGTTTTTTAAGATTTTCAATTTCAAGGCTAAACATAAAATAGGCTAATATAGTAATAAAAACAAAAATAGCAGCAACCATCCAAATAGATAAAGTTGGTAATGACATATCAATCGCTAACAGATTAAATTCAAGACTAAGCCAAATTAGAAATGTGATGACATGAAAATGATTACGATAAGGCAGTATAAAAGCTTTTCTAAAAACTTTACCAATCAATATGATAAATACCCAAATTAAGAAACAGACTAGATATACCTCAGCTGTTAGTAATGGATGTTGATAGATAGGCAATCTTAAATCTTTAGGATCAGAGTTGTGCAAGGACAGCGAGAAAACAAGAATCATAAAGTTTATAATGACAGGACCGATAAGAGTGAAAACAATATTCTGAATATGAAGAACTAGTTTAGACTTTCCTTCCCTATAATATGTTTCTAATTTAGAGAAAACATTTCCTTTCTGATACTGTAAAAAACCATCATCTTCTAGATTAAGACTTTCTTCAAAACTTGCCGGGATATTTCCATTTATAGTAAGCATAAAGGAAATAAGAAAACTCCATAAAAATAAGCATTGCAATTAAACCAATGTTTAACAAAATCCAACATATGAAGAGACCTAAAAGAGTTACGGAATGTGAAAAATTAATAGAGAAGGCTTTGAAAATATAATTAACAATCACAGCTAATCCCAATAGACCTGCTCCATAAATAGCAAGGTCTTTAGCAATTTTATCGAGTAAGGTAGGTGACTTAACTTCTCCATACATTAGATTTTTCAAATCTTTAAGTTCTATCCTTAACATCCAATAAATTAAGGCTAAAAGAATACAACCAATAGCAAAAAGCCCTAAAATTGTTAGAAATGGTAATGCTAAACCAATAGCAGCGAGATCGAACTCTATAACAAACCAAATCAAAAACGTTATGACATGAAAATGAGTCCTATATGGAAGAATAAAAAATGGTTTGAAAAATTTACCAATTAGAACTAAGAGAAGCCATATAAATAACCCGATTACATAAACATGAGCCGTTAAAAAATTATGATTAGAAATTGGAAAGACTAAATCTTTTGGGTCACTAGTATAAAGCATTGTTGAAAAAGCCAATAACAAGAAATTGATGCCAATTGGGAAAATAAGTGTCAATATACCATATAAAACAGCGTTTTTAAAATAGTCAAATACATTCCTTGGAGGTTTGGACATTTTTTTATCTTGTTCCTTCAATTGATACTGTAAAAACCCATCATCTAATAAATTTAAACTTTCTTCAAAACTTGCTTTAAATAAGGATTTTCTTTTCATATTCTATCACCTAAATTTAATTATTTTTACATTCTTTTGAGGACTATCTCATATTCCCGTTCTTTTCCAGGTGCAAATGCAAGGGGTTATGGTTGTTAGAAAAATGAACTTTTTTTACTTTTTTTGATTCTTCTTTACCATAGGCAAAAAGATCTAGTTGGTACGTGCATTTCTTATCAAACTCTCCATTACCTTCTTCCGCTTGTGCAAATTATTGGCTAAATACAAATAGAGAATAAACAAAAGCATCGAGTGGAAAAATAATGGCAAAAAACTAGGATATGACAGATAGACTAGTACAAATACTAGCAGACTGATAAGACTACAACGTATAAAGAATAATATGATAGCCGCATTTTTCTTCGATACTTCTAAGAACTCTAAGTACTCCAAATCTGTAAATAGAGCCGGATACAAATCCAAATCTTTCTTAAAATAGACATCTAGCAATTTTCCGATAAATAAGGAAAGACAAGAGAATAAAATCAAATAAAGAAACTTGTGAGCAGGTATACTAAAGATTGTCAATCCATTCAGAAATCTTATAAATGGAAGAACGAGCAACACCAGTGAAAATATAATGTACTGTTGACTCTTAGAAGTTTTTTCTGGAATTGAAAAATACAATTTCTTTGTCTTTAAGTCACAATAGACTAATTTGTTCTTAAATTCTACTAGATGAACTAGTCCTTTATAATGTTTTCTATTTTCTTTCATTTCCTTTGTTCAGTTCTTTCTCCAACTGTTTTAAGACAACTAAAATATCGCTTTTATAATCCATGGTCTCATCTACAAATCTTCTTGCTAGACTAAAAAAGCTGACTTCATCCGTCGTTTCTCCTCGTCCTATACATTCAGTCAGCTTGTAAATATCCTGAATGATCCCAGGATATCGTTTCTGGCTCGGATATTCCAAGTTAATCAACTCTTGTAATTGCTTAATATATTGCGTGTATTGGTTCTTCATAATTGAATTCCTTATTAACTTTAATCACTTCGTTTAATTTTTACTATGATTTGACCTAACTTCAACTATCTCATATTCCCGTTCTTCTCCAGGTGCAAATGCAATGTTGACAGTCCCTAGAAATATGAACATTATTAACATCATTAAACAAAGCATGCTAATGTTCTTCAAATATATGAATGCCAGAGCAAATATAAGAGCTAAAGCAAAAACACACAATCTTAAAGCAAGCATTTTGACATAAAAAATCAATGAATTTACTGGTTTTATCTTAAAATAAATAGATTGCTCCAACGATCTATTGAGTAATTTTTCCAAGCTGTTTTTCTTTTTAGAATATAAAAGTTGAAGCAAACTAAAAGATAATAATAGACCAATAACTACTAAAACCAAGCTAGTTACTATCGAAAAATTCACATAAAAGTTGGCAAATAAATCGATATGGTTCATATGAGCCCAGGCATTCACAAAAACTGCCAATCCTGCAGCTAATGACGTTGGAAGGATAAATTTGCTCTCCTTAGCGTTTTTTTCTTCGATTTTAACAAGTTCTTCATCTGAGATAGCATAAACTTTCTGATAAAAATACCAGTTTAGAGGCAAACAGAAATATCCGAAAAAATGTTTAGGAGATCTATCTAATAGATACTGTCTCCCCTGATAATGAAATAATAGGTATCGAAGATTCCCTTTATAATATAATTTTATTTTTTGCATTCTAATCCTTACTAATTTAAGAAAACATGAGTTTTTCCCAAGCTTCGAGGAGTATCTCGATATCGGCGATATCTTATTTTAGTATTTTATCATTTATTTTATATAAGTGATGACTTTCAGTTCCAAATGCAACATTAGAAGCCGATAAATATAAAAAGATGATTGCATTAGCCATTAAACCAAAAAGTAAGTTACCTGAGTAAAAATAATACAAGGACATAAAAAATGCTAGTCCACCAATAACTACTAAAAAGCCTAGCAATTGTTTAAAGTCAATTTTTACTGGTGTGATTTTATAGTATTGTAAATGCCTAAGTTCGCGCCCTAGCACGGAGGCCATCCTTCTTTTCCGAGAATAGTAAAATAATTCAACCAGAACATATGTTAAAAGAAAAGTCATTAAAAAAAGTGCCACTGTCGTAAAACTTGAAAGATTCGTTTCAAAATACTTAGTGATATCAATCTTGTTCACGCGTAACAAATTATATAAAAAGACACTCAGTCCAGCACCGAGAGAAGCTGAAACAGTGAGTTTTGTAGCACGTCCAGTTTTTTCTTTTATTTTACAATACTCATCCGATGTAATGGGATACACATGTTGAAAGAAAAGCCAATTTATAGGTGGAAAAAGATATCCTATCAAATGACATGGTCTTCTATCAAGTAGATAGTATTGATGATTGAATTCAAATACTAAATACCGAAAATTTCCGTAAGTAAAGCAAATTTTTTCCATCATTTCTCCTTAATCACAAACAGATCACTTCTACTTAGCCCCTCTGAACTATACCCTAGCAAAGTAGCCTCATATTGATCTCCTAGTCCATTAGCATCATTCAGTTGAATCAACCACTCCTTCATGGTTTTTAATTTTACAATTGATACATAGAAGGTTTGAAATATTCTGTTTGGTGGAGAAAAGAGATTGTATTCATTGTCACTTGCATCTATGTAATAAATTTTGTTTAACTCTGAAGAAAAATTTATTTTTCCTTTAGTCCTAGAGTCAACCGAATAAAAGTTATCAAGTTGTTCTCTAGTTAAGTATTCTTTCAGAATTTCGATATCCTCTATATCATTTATTAAAGTCATCAAGGGGAATTCAAAATCTGTAACACCTCTTTTAACAAAGATAGCAAAATAGAGTTGAGCTAACTCCTTGTTACGAATTTTACAATATTCTAAAATAACCCCTCTTTCATTTAGTGAAATAACAAATTCGTCTTCTCTTTTTTCTAGAATATAAATAATATCCACATTATCATATGCCTGCAACTTGTTATTTATTGAAACAATTTCGACATTTCTGATAAACCTTTTCAAACTTACAATATATTCATTATCAAACATTATCATTTCCTCGAAACAGATTCCATTTTTTTCTTCTATTAGATTGAAACCACAGTATCACAACATTACTTTTCAATAGAATTTAAAAAGTTATCAATGGCTTGGCATTCTAAACTTTTTACTTTAACTCCCTGATCTTTAAAGATTCCTAAAGGTGTTTCGACTATTTTTAAGACTTCAATGTCTTTTCGGCTAATCTCTTTTGCCCATTCTAATTTGTTTATCTGCTTGAATCCCAACTCATCCTTTATTTGATTTTGATTGGCGCTTGGTTTTATTTCAAACCAATCTTTCTCAATATTCCTTCGAATCATCCCACTACTAACATAAAAAGAATGCCCCTTATATTGAATCTCATAATGAATCTTGTATAGATAGTCTAGCTCTTCCATTTTGACTTTTTTTGAAAAGAAATCATCAATTTCTTCTCCCCAAGAATCTACATAATTATTAAATCCCTCATCCTTTGTATCACTAGTCAGAACAATCCAATCATTATTACTAAGACCTTTTGAAACATGATATTTTTTACCCCGATAAATTGCAATCATTATTCACCCCTATTTTGTTACTTTCCAACCCAACCTTATGGAAACGTTCATCAGCTGTCTAGTCTTTTAATAAGCTGTCAATTCTTTTTATCAATAAAGAAAATTGTTCATTTTTTCTTTTCATGTATGAAGCGTCCGAATCAAAAACATAAAAATCCGATAAACCATCTCTTGGGAAAAACATACTTTTGTACATTTTTTGTAGTTGGTTCATCGTTTCAGCTGGTATCTGGGGTTTTCCTATACTTTGTAGGATAAACTGCATTTCCTCAAGGATACCAATGAAATTATTAACATTATTTTTTTCCTTGTAATTTGATAGAAACTCTATTAATTCAGATAACGAATCTGTCAGTTCTTCTTTTAAATTGGTCATCATGCTATTCTCCATAACATTCTTTACTTATTAATAGAAATCTAGTTCACATACGACATCTAAATTTGACTATCTCATAAACTTTCTCAATAGCTTCTTCTTCATTTTTAAAGGAAGCAATTTTAATTAAACTCTGACGCTCTGACACTTCATACACCAGAAATTTATTTGATTTCGAATCCAGAAAATACCCTATTGCGAACTGCTCTAATGCTTTTTTGTTTAGATAGACTGTATGATATTTAAGCTTACTTCGATTACACTCTAAAAAAGTAAGTAACTCTTCTTTTGTCATTGTAGTTTCTCCGTTAGTTTTATGACTTTTTAAGTAAAGAGAATTTTGAGGTTGCTTCCTTCCTTCTTCTCTCTCCATACTTAGGATCAATTATACTAAATAAGCGAATTTGTTCTTCTTGAAGAAGGCTATTATAACGTTCAAAATCTCCATTAGCATTCGTCCATGCATTCTTTGATGCTATTCTAGTAACATATGATTGTAAAAGATCATAAAGTATATCTTCCTTATTAGCAAATTTTTTCTCAGAATTTATTTTGCCACGTTCGACACCAACAATGTAATAGTGATCGCCCTCTAAATAAATAGTACGTCCTTCCGGTAAGAATAGAGATGGTTTTTCTTCTGAAAATAAGTCCGACCGATTCAGATTTGTTTCCCCTATTTTTAATAGTAACTCTATTAATTCTTGCTTTAACTGCATTATTTTTACCTCATTCCATTATTCATAAATAATAATTATTTGCTAAACAAGAATAGAATACTGGTCTCACCTGATTTTGTATCGATATATGATATTATTTCCGCAAAAGAGGTATTAAATTTACTAGAGTATGTACTCTTTTCGGAAAATCTACCATATTGTTTTTCTAACCACTTATCCTGTATTCCTTTTATATCTTGTAGTTTATATTCAAACATATTCGAATAATTTATCGGAGCATTTGATTGATAAATACATAACTTTAAAGATTCAAGAATGTTATTTTTAAAATTAAAATCTGCCCAAAATTCTAATCCTTCAATCTTAACGGGGGATTTTAACTTAAATAAATTAGAACTTTCATCTTGTTGAAGATAAACTTTAAAATTATTATTAAATATTTCTTTTGTTAATTGTTTGTTGATAACTGTATTATTTATAATCATTAGAATTCCTAACTATATCCTATTTTTACCTGTTTAAAAAAAGTTTTGACAATCTAGTCACATTATACCACAAAAAGAGAGCGTCTTTCGCCCTCTTTATCACTCCGGTAATTCTACCTTCAAACTCATATCTGTGGGTTGTAACACTTTCTGAACCTCAGCAAGAAAGACCAATCCATTATCAGATGGGGAGTACTGGAATGTGATATGGATGACTTTTTTGTCAAAGCTATCGCCATATCGCTCCACATACTGCTTGCTTTCGAGGAAGTGAATATAATTGTTAATTTTTTCTTGCAGAATTTCAAGATGGACTGCTTCTATCTCTTCCTGCCAGCCGACTGGATCCACCAGAAGAAGCTCTAAATGATTATCAACTATACCAATAGCGTCAAGTTCGCTAGGTTTCAATTTTGAAACGATGGCTTGGGTGGCAATTTGAGTAAATTCTCCAGGAGAAAATATTTTTTTGTTATCAAGTAAATCATTAAAAATTAAATCAGGATTATTTCGTATAAAAATTTTGTCTGACTCTTCCTGTGTATATTGCTTTTTTGATTTCCAAAAACCATATTGCGCATAATTCATCAACTCTTTACCAGTATGTTCTCCCGATATATAGCTATTGGCAGCTTCTTTGGGAATTTCTTGAACCACTTCTGGCATGGTAATATTAAAAGTTGGATAACGTAAAAAATACTTATCCCCCTCTTGACAGATTTCCAACATGTCTTTTTGACTTAAATAAATAGTTTCCATTCTCATCTCCTTTGTCTTTTACCAAATGTCTACTGATTTATTCTTTCTTCAAAATCATTTATCTTCTCTTTCGTACTAACTAAACTTTAGCTAGTTCTCAATGACCTAGAAAGATAAACACATCTTTTACAAGATTCACATATCCTGCCTCAAATTAAATCTTTTTCCTTCCTCGTCCCATAGTGGCGAAGGATAGGGGTGCGAAAAACCAAGTTCATTAGCCAACTGTTCCGCATGAACTGTTCGACTTAGAATCTTAAGGAACTCATCCTTTGCTTCATTCATCGTATCAAACTCCCATGTTTTCCCCACAATATATGAGCGTTCATCCCTACTGTTAATTTGAAATTTGCCATTTTTAAAAAACAAATGTGTTGCCCAAGGTTGACTGCTATCTTCATCAAACAAGACATAAGACAAGCTTTCAAAACCTCTTTCTTTAATCTCCTTTTCCACTATATTTTTCAAAGATTCAATATCGATATCTAGTTTATCCCATAATGGAGAGGAATATTCAGAAACTTCTCCATTTTCAACGGAAGTTTTATTTTGAAAAACTGTTAACTTTAGATTATGGATAAATCTCTCTTTTGCTTCTTCAAATGTCTTAAACTTAAAAATACTTCCTGTACTCGCTCGATCCATTGTTGAGTAAACTTCATACAATTTCAATTCTGGATTATAATCTATCCTAGTTTCCCACTCAGAAAGTCTGTGTTCATTAAAAATAGAATATCTTAAAGACTCATATCCTAAATCTTGAATGGCTAATAAAAGTTCAGAACGTTCTTTGGCTTCGTCTCTCATCTTCTAGTTATCCTCTTTTTCATCCCATAATGGTGATGTATATTCTACTGGCAATCCTAATTGTATATTCAGTTTATTAGTTTCTATAACGAGTTCTAATTTTTCAAAAAAATCTTTCTTTGCACTTCCAAAATTATCGTACTCTTTACTATGTCCAACTATATATGATCGATCATCTCGACCATCAACATAAAATTTTCCATTTTTCTGATAAAGATGAAATGCCCAAGGAAGCTGTTTTGTTTCGTCAAATAGAACATAATGTAAGCTCTCATAATGACGTTTTTCAATTTCTTGTTCAACTATGCATTTCATGTTCTCAATGTCAGCTTCGATTTTGTCCCATAACGGGGAGGAGTATTCAGGAACTTCCCCATTTTCTACAAAAAGTTTATTTATTTCTATAGTAAGATCTAGTTTTTCTATAAATTTATTTTTGGCATCCTCAAAATTATCAAATTCTAATTTTTTATTATAACTTGCTCGATCCATGGTAGCGTATACATTGTACACTTGCTTAGAATCGTCAAATTCGATTACCACTTCCCATTCACCAGGACCATATTCGTTAAAAATAGAATATCTCAAACTTTCGTATCCTAAATCTTGAATGGCTGATAACAGTTCTAAACGTTCTTGGGCTTCGTCTCTCATCTTCTAGACATCTCCTTTTTCATCCCACAAACTACAAGAATAGTAGGGTGAATCTCCATTCTGTACAAAATATCTGTTCATTTCGATAAAAGACTCCATTAAATTAAGAAAAGATAGCTTTGCCTCTTCAAAATTGTCAAACTCCCTTGTTTTCCCCATTATATAGGTCCGGTCGTCCCGACTATTTACCATAAACTTCCCATCTCGATAGTATAGATGTATAGCCCAAAGTTGACTACTATGCTCATCAAATAGAGCATAATAAAGATTTTCAAAGCCTTTTTCTCTGATTTCTTTTTCTACATCTTGTTTTAACAAATCTAAATTCAAATTATTATTCATATTATTGTCCCAATTAACAGTTTATCTATAGAGTGTTACAAGAACCATCACTATTTCTCAATAATGGAAAACCGTTCATTCTTTTGATATTTTTGATTGAATCTTTCCAGCTGGTTCATTAGTTTTATTTTCACAAGACCGTTTGGGAAAGTGATGCTGTCGTTCAATTCCTCTTGATAATCCTTAATTCCTTTAGCAATTGCTTGGGCAACTGTCGACGTATGGATTGTAAAGCTCGCTATATTTTTTTCTTGCATAAAAAGGATTGCATCAAAAAACAAAACTGAAATATACAAATCAACTGCAGAACGCTGCGATAGCTCTATAAGACTGCCTTCTAATAAATCTTGAATCTTGTCAATATCATTTTGCTTGTAGAAATACTCAGTTAGTACTTGGCAAATATCTGTCGGAAAAACATCTGGTACAGAGGTCGGAGGCTCTATACAATATCTTTTTTCACCTCGCAAAATCCCAGCAACATCGCCTGCTTGGATAGCTTCTAACAAGAGTTTTCTGTAATTTTTCATTTGATAATCTTTCATATCTCCAATTCCGAAAAGACTTAGTTCGCTCTCTGCAAAATTTACCATTTTGATTTTATTAAGCTTAGTTTTCTTTTCTTAATCGCTACACGCTAGAATTTCAGCACCTTCGGGTAATATTTCTTCCAGTTCGGCCTTTGTGAATAAGGCTTACGCTTTAGGATTTCCTCTTAAAGCTTCTGGATATTGCCTCAGGAAATTTCTATCAGCTTCTTCTTGTGTCACGTTCGGTGGCCAAGAATCGTTCTGAATCTTCCAAGATACTTCACGTAGCGTTCTTTCCCCACTATCTAATAAGGCAAACAGTTCATTTGGTAATTCATAGACTACTAACCAAGAAGCCACAGTTCCCTCTTCTGAAACTAAATAATACTTGTTATCATTTCTCCAGATGGATTTCCCATATCCTTCAACTTCTTCAAACTGGATAACATCTTCCCATTCTAGATTTGTTGGTTTCATTTTATACCTTCCTTACTTAAGTGGTGATACATAATCATCTGGAAGTTTGCCTCTCCAGTCAATCCACATTTGCTCAGCAATTGGAATTAATCTTTCAAGTTCTTCCTGAGTAAATAACTCTCTAGTTTCAGGTAAATCAATTAATGATTTCTTCTTCCGTCGGTGGCCAATAATCGTGCTTAACTTTGCAAGATATTTCAAGTAGAGTCCGTTCTCCACTCTCTAGTAAGGTAAATAATTCTTGTGGTAAATCATAGACTGCTAACCAAGAAGCCACGGTTCCTTCTTCTAAAAACAAATAATACTTGTCCTCATTTTTCCAGATTGACTTCCTGTATCCTTCTACTTCTTTAAACTGGATAATATCTTCCCATTCAAGGTTTGTTGGTTTCATTTTATACCTTCCTTACTTAAGTGGTGATACATAATCATCTGGAAGTTTGCCTTCAGATTCGATCCACTGTTTCTCAGCAGTTGGAATCAATTCTTCAAGTTCTTCCTTAGAGAACAGTTTCCTATTTTCGGGGACATCTATCAAAGAAGCTGGATATTTACTTATAAATTTTCTTCTAGACTCTTTTCTCTCTTCTTCCGTCGGTGGCCAAGAATCGTGTTTAATCTTCCAAGATACTTCTAGTGGTGTTCTCTCCCCACTTTCTAATAAGGCAAATAACTCATTTGGTAATTCATAAACCACACGCTGAGGGGCAATTCCTCCCTCCTCGGTAACGTAATAAAGATGATTACCATCTCTCCAGATATGCTGACCGTAACCTTTTACTTCTTCAAACTGGATAACATCTTCCCATTGTAGTCTTGTTGGTTTCATTTGTATTCTCCTAGTGCAAGTTTTTCTCTCAACCAGAATATCATAAAATCAGGCTTCTTTTTCTTCCTCAATAGGCGAAGCCATCTTTTACCCATTTTCTAGTTTCTAAATCTAAATTAAAATAGAAATCACTTCGACCAGATTTATCAAAACAATCATCTTTAAGAGCCTCGCATACAATTCTCAGTTTCTTCTTACTTATCTCAGAAATATATAGCATAGTAAATCCTGCAAGAGATTCAATTTGGTCGATTTTCTCACATTCTAAATTATAAACCTCTAGTTCTGATGGAACGTCAAAATCGTTTGATGAGCGAAATATGCTCAAGATACGCTGATATTTAGGGCTAAAGCGAAGACAATGTAAATGATGAAAACTAATCTGATGCTGCCCATTATGATTCCAATCTAGGGTTCCTTCTAGTAGATTTTGTTGCCCTAACAAATTTCCTTCTAAACTAAAGTAGAAAATGATTTTACTTACAAAGTTTTCTCCACTATAGACGATAACAATGTTCTCATCTTTATCATATTCTGCATGAATGATATCTGGTAGTTCTATCTTTATTACAGAACCATCCCACTCCCATATGACCATCCGTTCACTGTAATCGATTTCCATCATCCTTCTCCTACTCTAACTCAGATAAATTCGATCTGTATTGTTTGCTCAGTCATCATGCAATACACTTCCTCGACAAGTTTATCTATCTTGTTCTGTGTGATACGAATGTGGTTGTATGGTGGCTCCCAATTCTGTATACTTGACCTATATACAGTAAAACTTCCATCGGTCAACAATTCTCCCTTTGCTTTTAAAACATAACCATTTTCATAGTCAAATGTGATGATAGACCTTGTACCAGAAATTTTCATTTTTCTTCCTTTTCTTATATCCCTTTTAGACTAAACTTGTAGAGCATTCATAGTATTTTTTATTTGGTATTTCAGCATGATAGAACTACCTTAAAAATCAATGTTAACGTTTTCCATTATTATACCATACAAGCGCTTGATATGAGGGGCTTGCTAGTTAAAAACTAACAAAAAACACTGGTTATCCAGTGTTTTTTTGTTTCTTTATGTTTCTTTACGCTTCTTGAATGCCCCCTGCAGGAATCGAACCTGCAACTACTCCTTAGGAGGGAGTTGTTATATCCATTTAACTAAGGGAGCTAGATAAAAACTCTGCTGAAAAAGCAGAGTTTTTTAGTCGAATTAACGACGGATTTCTTTGATACGAGCTGCCTTACCTTGAAGAGCACGCAAGTAGTACAATTTCGCACGACGTACTTT
>QWCF01000457.1_pt1 | contig 18487 bp, 15 predicted proteins | sample 1972521 | NCBI WGS metagenome assembly QWCF01 (sample SAMN09866715, study PRJNA288562) | Human oral metagenome isolate term4_saliva, whole genome shotgun sequencing...
GCATTCAAGGGCGACGTGCCAGAAGACGGCATGTACCAGGACGCGATCACTGCGCCCTCCGGCGGTGTCTTCGCAAAGGCCGGCAACCTCGACAAGAACACGGCCACGAACGCCTGGCAGAAGGCCCTCGACCCCGCGTCGAACCTCGCCCAGACCGCCGCATCGATGCCCAAGCCCACCGCCGTCAGCCTCTACGCCAGCTACGTCATGGCCGCATTCGGCGACAGCAAGGTGAACCAGAAGATGGGCTGGAAATATAACGCCGCCCTCCCCACCGTCAAGTCCGACGTGAAGCTCGAGGCCGACCCCGCGCAGGTGAAGAACGAGAAGGCCGACGCGATCACCAACTACCTCTACTTCATCCTGAACCCGAACTGGGAGTACACGGCCTACGCGTCCCAGCTCATCACGAGCAAGATCTCTGGCCTGCTCATCCGCTGGCATGACGATATGACCGGCACCCAGGCAATCAGCATCGTCCAGGGCACCACACGCTACACGGGATTTGCCGGCTACGTGTCCACACCCAACCTGCACGACCTGTCCTGGACAGACACGCTGATCCGCGTCTACAACGACCACGCTGTCTACCTGCTCCTCATCATCCTCATCATCCTGTGCGTCTACGCCGTCATGAGCATGATGAGCTGGAAGCAAGCACTCGGCTCATTCGCCGTGTTCGTCGTTATCGCCCTGTCGATCTTCCCGACCATCAACGCGGTCGTGAATACGGCGAACCGTTTCAGCAACGCCGTGTACAGCCAGAAGTTCACGTACTGGGCCGTCATCACACACCAGACGTACGCCACGGAGATCGACAAGGCCGCAGCAGGTGACGACTATTCGAACTACCTGCAAACCGTGTTCAACAACAGCGCCGACATGGGAACCTTCGTGTCCGACGGCACCGACGGTAAGGCCAACTCGATCAGCAACCGAGGCGGCGAAAACATCCTCCTGAAGTGGCAGTCCCCCAAGAAGCGCACCGCCGTCGAGTACGGCAAGGACCTCGCCAACGCCACACAGAACAGCCCCAGCCTCGCCAAGCTCCTCAACAGCGCCTCCCAGCAGGCATACGGCGGCGAGACTTACCTCGACGACCCCAACTCCACGTACCTGTACCGCTCCTACGTGGACATCTCCAACTCCTCCCGTTACACCTACCTTGGCGTAGCGGCCCGAGGCGACGGTAAAGCTGCTGTCAACACCGACCCGGCCACCGATAACTGGCCACAGGGCCTCAAGATCAGCTACAAGAATTACAAGGCTGATCTCGACACCTACATGGGGTCCGGCTTCGCGAACCGCCCCACCGGTGACTCCAACCCAGCCACCCTGTCCTACATCACGCCGGTCCTGTCTAGCAAGATTGTCGCCGACCACTTCGCTGACGTGAACAAGCTCGATAACCTGTCCTACAACGATCACGTGGGCATCCCCGGTGGCGCGTACCAGTTCAGCCTCGGCACCTACACGCAGGGAAAGTCCGCGCGCGAGCAGATCAAGACCGCCAACCCAGCCGGGTACAACCCCGACGACGAGTCCTACACGGATGCCGACTACAACGGCTTGGGGGCCTTCGCGCTCGCATCCGAGTCACCGTACTACCACTTCTCCTGGTACACGTACGACCACGGCCTCTCTGCGAAGAACGGCGCGTCCGGCGGCTACAAGGACATGATCCTGAACAAGCCCAACCAGGGGTTCTTCTACAACAACGCCTCCGGGGAGAACGAGGACGAGACCGCCGACAACGATGGTGAGCTCAAGGACTACCTGGGAATGAAGGAACTCTTCACCTACACCATCCCCTACCTCAAGGCGGCCAACAACGTCGTCGTCGAGTACGACAAGCGCTACAGCCTCAAGACCTACCCGAACCTCCCGTTCGAGCCAGGCCACGACTCAGAGTTCCGCGACGACCCCGAGAACCGCCAGAAGTACTGGCAGAACGTCAACGTCTCCCAGCTCGCCAACATGCACTCCGCGTGGGTTGACCAGCTCTACGACGCCTCCTACGCCAAGCAGCAGACGATCCGCCACAACGGCAAGACCTACACAATTACCGACCCGCTCGACCCGGCCTCCTACCCTGAAGAGCGCCCCATGGTGTTCTCTCCGTCCGAGATGAACGCCTACGGCCTCACCAAGGCCGACCTGACGAGCGTCGAATCGCGCATCATGAGCGTCCTCGAGAACAGCCGCAAGCCGTTCAATGAGATGCTGAATTACTATTCCTTCCAGGATAGTGTGCTCAACAGCGCGACCTCGATGCTCACCACGTTCGAGTTCAACCGGGCTTTCTCTGACACCGAGTTCTTCGGCCTCAAGCAGGGCGTGCAGCTCTACCCGCAGTCCTACGAGCTCAAGAACTTTTCCTACGACTCCTACCTGCGTCTCATCCTGTCGAACAGCCTCCAGAAGGATGCTCTCGAGGCCGGTGACTACAACTTCTACAAGCAGGTCACTCAGGAGTCCTCCATGACGACCTCCGTCATGCTCATCATCACGGACTTCCTGAGCATCTACGTTGTGCCGCTCCTGAAGTACGGGACGCTCCTCGCGATCGCCGTGTGCGCCCTCGTGTTCCTCCTCGCCGCCGTCTTCCAAGCGACCGACGGGAAACTGGTCTCCAAGGCATGCAGAGCGATCCTCCGGCCCCTAGTCATGTTCCTCCTCATCACCCTCGGCATGACGTGGTTTATCAGCCTCCTCATGGGTGATCCAGTCGATGGAGTGACTGGGCAGCTCAGCTCATCCGTGCGCCTCGGCGACCCCGTATTCGCTCTCCTCGCGATCTGCTCGCTCAACATCATCGTGTCGCTCCTGTACTTCCGCACCCTGCGGGGAGTGTTCAAGGACGTGCGCCACTACGCCACGGCTGCGTACAACAGCGTCTCCGGCGTATTTGGCAGCGCCCTCTCGAAGATCGCAGCAGTGGGCGGCATCGGCGCAGCAATGCGTCAGGGCTTCGCCAACGTCGCTGGCGGCACCGTTAACGCGGGCCAGCAGGCTATGCAACGCCGACAGGACAAGAAGACGCAGGAAGCGCAGGCCGAAGCCGCTGCAACCAGCACGCGCCAGAAGAAGATCCAGACAGCACAGGCCGAAGCTGAGATGCAAGAAAAGCTCGGACGCTCCGACCTCGCCGACAAGATCCGACGCGACGCACTCGCAGATACTCCCCAGTCGTCCGAGAAGCAGACTCAAAGCACTGCCTCCAGCATCAACTCCAAGATCAAAGCGGGCGCTAAGAAACTCGTGGGCGGCAAGAGCTCAAAGGGAAAGGGTGAGCGTGGTGCTTGAAGCTGTCAAGGTCGCGTTGGATCCTTCTCCTGTGCAGGAGCGCTTGTTGCTGTCGCATGCGGGCGCGGCGAGGTTTGCGTTTAACGCTGGGCTCGCTCATGTGAAGGATGCGCTGGACGCGGGCGCGAAGCCGGAGTGGTCTTTCTATTCGCTGGTCCGTTGGTGGAACGCGAACAAGGACACGTTGGCCGTGGACGCAAACGGCACACCGTGGTGGGCTGAGAACTCGAAGGAAGCTGCGAACACTGGGCTTCGGTCGTTAGCGTCCGCCTTGTCGAACTGGTCAAAGAGTCGCCGGGGCGTGCGGAAGGGCCGTCGCATGGGTTTCCCAAGGTTCAAGGCGAAAGACCGCACTGTTCCCCGTTTCGCGTACACGACTGGCAGCTTCGGCCTGATTGACGGTGATCCGAAGGCGCTGAAGCTCCCGCGCATCGGCAGGGTTCACTGCATGGAGAACGTCGCGGCCCGAGTTGGCGGTGCGCGGGAGCTGCGCATGACCGTCTCGCGTCGCGTTGGGCGTTGGTACGCTGCGCTGACCGTCGAACGTGACGACAAGCCAGTAACGAAGCCGCCGCGGGGCGGTGCGGTCGGCATCGACCTTGGCATCAAGACCCTCGCCACGCTCTCAGACGGGACCGTCATCAGCAACCCTCGCTGCCTTGCAGCCAGTGAACGGCGGTTGAAGCGCGCGCAGAAGGCCCTGAGTCGCAAGGCCATGGGCTCGAAGCGGCGCGCTAAGGCCAGGGCTAAGGTTGCGCGACTCCACGCCCATGTGGCGAACCAGCGCGGCGATGCGATGCACAAGGCAACGACGTGGCTCGCCAGCACCTACTCGGACATCAGTGTTGAGGATCTGAACGTGGTGGGCATGGTGAAAAACCACCGGCTCGCCAAGGCCGTGTCGGACGCTGCGTTCGGGGAGTTCCGCAGGCAGCTCGAGTACAAGACCGCGCGCACCGGCGCGACGCTGCACGTCGTGGACCGCTGGTACCCCAGTAGCAAAACGTGCTCACGCTGCGGGAGGGTGAAAGCCAAACTCTCCCTCGCTGAGCGCGTCTACAGGTGCGATGGTTGCGGCCTTGTCATGGATCGCGACCTGAACGCCGCGGTCAACATCCGTGTCGCCGGGAGTGCCCCGGAGACACAAAACGCGCATGGAGAGACCGGAAGTCGGGGCAACCAGCACGGTTGCGCAACGCAAGTCCCAGTGAAGTGCGAACCAAGTGTCGGCGGAAACGTCGTGTCAGACTTGGAGCGGGTGCCCGCAAGGACACCCTGCAAGCTACAGCAAAGTAGTTTGCAACGGGCGAAGAAGGGAGAGGCGAAGTGATCCTCTCCTTCCTCCTCCTGTGTCTGTCGATCTCCCTCAAGATCGTCGCCCTCACCGCACGCGTCGGCCTCAACACCGCCGTCGCCACAGCAGACGCAGCCTCCAAAGCCGCCCTCGAGGGGACAGCGAAGGCGACGGGCAGTGAAAACAGCGACACCACCAAGATGGTGCGCATCGCCCGACAGGCAACCCTCGGGGCAATCAAGTTCGCAGCCCGCGCCGTCGATGCGCTCCTCAGCCTCGTCATGGTGGGCTGGGTGACCGTCCTCGCGATCTTCGCTATCTTCGCGCTCATCATCGCTGGCGGCGGCTGGTTCTGGCTCACCAACCTGTCCGATAAGGTCTCCCCCGAGGTCATGGGCATCGGCAACAGCAACGGGGGCACCACCGTCAGCGCAGCAGCCGCAGTGAACGCCTACGACGGCGGCAACGGTGTCCCCACAGTCGCCGCATCCCCCAGCCAAATCGGCCCCGCCATACTCGCGAACGCCAAGTACGCCATGGCGAACCTCCCCGCACAGGGCTACTACTCCTACGACTGGGGAGGCCGCGGCCCCAGTGGCTACGACTGCTCTGGCTGGGTCAGCGCCCTACTCCTCATGTCCGGATGGACCATGGACGACTCCGGCAACCCCGTACAGCTCGGAGCCGACCAGGACCGCATCGTCGTCGGACAGTCATCCTCCGCTCAGGTCACCAGCCTCCTATCAGCCAACAGCGCCTTCTTCGCCGCCCACGCCACCCCCTACAACGGCGACGAATCAGTCCTCACCCCCGGCGACATCATCACGGGCCCCGGCCACGTCGCCATCTACGTCGGTGACGGGTGGATCGTCCACGCCTCCGACTACGGCGCAACAGGCCTCAACGTCTCCCCCGACGAATCCTCCGCAGCGACCCACGACGTCGGCTTTCAGAAGGGCTACCTCAACCAGTGGGTCACCGGTTACATCCACTTCGGATAACACGCGCCCCACATACCAGCCTTTACCGTCAAAAACACAGTAAAATAGAGACATGAATGAACGAAGCGATATGCGTCCCCAGGTAGGGGATGAGTCAATCTCCATCCCCCTGACGCTCGACAAGCCGCAAGTGAACGGCAAAGAGCGGTGGCGCAACCGCCTCTACATGGCAACAGGCGCGGGCGCAATCGCCCTCTTCCTGGACGTCGCATACATGATCGGCTCAGGCGCAGGCCTCGGAGCCAAACTGATCGTCTGCATCGTCCTCATCCCCTCAATCGCGTCGCTCATCATCCGGCACCTCATCCTCGAGGAACGCGAGTTCCGAGCCGACATCATGGAGCAACTCGCCAACGACTACCGGATGGCGCTCAGCAACCTCTGGGGTATCTACCGCATCGAAAGCACGCCTCCCTACGTCTGCTACTTCAAGACCGGAGGACGTATGGGAATCTTCATTCACGCCAACAAAGGTTCCCGCGTCGGCAACGACACTCCCCAGGCGGTGTTCAACCACTACGAGGGGTACGCGTACGCGATGCGCGAAGCCGGCAGACGCGGCATCATGGTCGCCCACATCGACTACATGGGCAGCATCGGCAAAGACGAGCGCATTGAAGGACTCAACGAAGACCTTGCTAACACCGAGAACACCTCGCTGCGCAACGACGTGCTGCGCCCAACCTACGAAAACCTCGCAGCCCTCCAGGAACACGCCACCACCCCCGGCGACGTGTTCCTTCTAGCCACCACCAAAGGCATCGGTAACTACGAGGATCTGCACGAGGCGGCAATTGCTTTCAAGGCTGCGCTGTGCGGAAATGCGAACTGGGCATCAGCCTCCTACATGCCCCCGCACGAGATCGGGGCCCTCGCGAAGAAGTACTTCGCACTCCTGACGTTCTCCGCGTCCGACGCGATCCGTCAATCCACGGGCCAGGTCAACTACAGGCGCTTCCTGCGCCCCACACGCATCATCCACGCCGACGGCACCACCACCCCGATCCAGTAACGGGGCACTCGAAAGGTTATAAAAAACATGAAAAAGGCCATGAACATCGCGCTCATCGTTGATAGAGCATCCGCAGACGCGCTCCTCCGCAGCGTCCGCAACCAGGTGGACTCGAACTCCTACGACGTCTTCAACTCCGTCGTAGAACTGAATGGACGCTACTCCAGCACCGACGCGAACAGCATCAACATCGATCGCCTCATCATCTTCGACGGCGATACCACGCTTGGCACCGGCACCATCCTGGACACCAACCTCCAGATCCTCAACATCTTCCTCGGCAAAGCTGAGAAGATCGAGAGCATTGCCCTCGTGAAGAAGGCGCGCGAGGACCGAATCAGCCAGTATCGAGCAAACGTCAACCACCCCCACAGCCTCGTCATCCCGTTGGCAGACAACATTAAGGCTTCCTTCCTCGCGGACCTCCTCACGCTGCCACTCAAGGACATCGCCGACACCTACACCAACACACACATCGTATCCCCCACACTGACCTCGCAGCCCATCAGCGACGACCGCACCTACAGCGCCGCCAGTGCAATCCCAGACGGCCTCCTTAGCCTCGGTGCAGCAGGTGCAAGCCATGCGGACACTGGCTTCTTCGACGACGAAAACCTTACCGTCGAAGACCGCCTCATCACCTGCCCCCCACCCCAGCTACGCGACTTCCACCCACTCAGCGAGCATGCCCCACAGCTCACCCCATCGGCGAACCCAGACATGCCGATCTTCCGCACCGGGGCCCGCGTCAACGCCGTCCTATCCGCTGACAGTCAGCAGACGGCCATCTACAGCGCCGCACTCGCGGATGCCTACGCCCAGAGCGGCCACACCGTCCTCTACATCGACCTCCAGTCAGGCGATCACCCGATCCTCGCGTTCCTAGAGAACCCTGACGGTTTTACAGCCACCAGCCCGTCTATGAAGGGGAGTTCACCATTCCTCGACGGCGGCATCTACTTCATGTCGAATGGGGCAACAGAGGACAAAGACACGAACCTTGACGACCTCGAGGCCGTCATCCCATTCATCTCCCACTTCGACTACACGGTCGTTGATGTTCCCCTGGAAGCAACCGGGAAGACGGAGGCATTCCTGACTGCCCTCAACGACGCGCACCCCACCCAGGTGCACTTCCTAGCCTCCCAGGATTCCCCAGAAGGGTTTGCGACCCTCCTGAACACGATCTACGACTCCGACCAGATCAGCAACAAGCTCTGCCGCCTGCTCTCCAAGACGGCATGGCTGCACCCAGGCGGCGCGAACCCACACACCCTCGACTTCCTCACTAAGGTCGCCTCTCGCATCGTGTGGGACCGTGACCCGTTCATCCGCCAGATCGAAGCACTCACAGGGGCGCAGCGATGAAAGCCCTCATCTCCAAGACGATCCAGCCAGACAGGTTCCCTGACTGGCTCATCGCCGCATCCATCCGCGACTTACTCGCGACGGCACCGAGCGCTCTGACCGTCGAAGCCGTCGTCATCCACGACACGGAGGAGGACGCTCCTGAAGCGATCGCCGCTCTCAAGGATCCGCGACTGCAAGACGCGCAGCTTGTCTATATCAACGATGAGCCAGACACAGCACTCGCCATGGCCATCACCGGGCTGAACGGCACGATCTACGCGGACTCCTACCTCCTAGAAAGCCCTGACATACTTGAGGGCATCCTGACGTCGGGGACCGACCTCATGTTCGCCGACGACGTATCCGGCGACAAGAACATCCTCCGAGCGTTCCACGAGTCAGTCAGCGAGGGGAAGAATCTGCCGAGTGCGACCCTCAAGATCGTCGCTCAGTCCTCGTCCAACGTCGTCGCAGCATACGAGCGCTCCGAAGAGGAACGTCGTGAGCAAGCAGAGGTGTCTGTCGGGATCCTCAACGACATGAACAACAGCCTTGCAGACCTCAAGACGTATGCGCGTAACTCCAAGGCTGCGCTCGCAGCAGCTCAAGCTCAAATCAATAGCGCTCACGTGGCGGGAAGCACGGGTCCGCGCATCACGAACTTCCCCCCGGTCAACTACCAAGGGAACAAGCCCATCTACCGAGTCAAGGACCTCGGGCATATGAAGTACCTGACCAGCTTCATGCTCGGGCTCCGAGACTACCTCCAGGATCGACTCAACATGCGACCCCGCCTCATCTTCATCGAGTCCCCCTCCGAGGTAAACCACACACACTACCGAGAGTTCACCTGGGTTGACGACTCCATGTCCGACGGTGACCCCGCGCTGCACGCCCCTGTGGTCTTCACGAGCAAGCCCACCGCGGCACTCCTGCTCGACAAACTCATTAAGGACAATCGCTACAACGCGGTCATCTGCGTGGACCGTACAGTGCACAGTCACTCGCACATGGTGATCGGCAATGCGTCTCGCACGGTGTACGCAGCGAACGGCCTCAGCTCTATCGCAGGCTACGTCAACTTCCCCCTGGAACGACTCATCACCTCACACACCCGCTACGCAGGCACACTCACCTACGTGCCCATGTTCACCCAATACCCAGACAACCCTAATCGACGAGTCAGCTCCTACGCCCAGCTGACCAGCCAGTACGAAGCCCTCATGGAGGGTTTCGGCAGCGTGGCCACCCGCTCATAAGGAAACAGACACAACCATGACCACGGCAGTAACGAAAAAGAAGACCAACCCGATCGTGCGCCTCCTTTTCGGAGGCCGCATCCACGAACCCGGACGCCCCAAGAAAGTGGGCCGCTGGGACCTCATGAACCGTATCGCCTGGTACCACCTATGGGCAGACGTGTTCACGACGAACAGTCAGATGCGGGACTCGCGCACATTCCCGGAGCGCGACTACAACCTGTACACGAACAACCGAGCTGTCTTTTCCGGCAAGGACAACCTCGTCGTCTTCCTGTCCTTCGACGGGTACGGCACTACGCTCCCCATGCAGTTCCGCGCCGAGATGCGCAAGCGCCTCCACCCCACGATGCGCATGTTCTTCATGGACTACAGCATCCCCACCACGATCGACTGGGAAGACCCCAAACTCAAGGCACTCCTACGCAATTACAAGAACACTGCTGAGGAGAACAAGGGCCTCGACAACAACGCCTTCGAGTACCAGAAGAACCGCACCGACCTCGCACGCGACCAGTGGCGCGAAGAGAGCATCGTCTACCTCTCCAACGCAACCAGCGCCGACCGACAGCTCGAGTTCTTCGAGTACCGCTGCCACGCAATCGTCATGGGCATCCGCGGCGAAGACTTCGACGAATCACTCGAAAAGATCGAGCAGTTCTGCACCCGCAACGGCATCACCGTCAACCGCGTCGTCCAGCACCTCGCCGACTTCACCGCCGCGTTCTCCCCATTCAGCATGGACCACAGCCGCAAGTCCTTCGGTCGCGTCGGAAAGAACGTGTTCTCCGACGAGATCATCGCCCGTTTCACCGGCTACGACCAGGGCCGCATCGGCACCCACGGCTCCTACATCGCCCGCGACGTGAACTCCGGCTACCCGGTCCTCTACAAGTTCCGTGAAAACGACGTGGACGCGGAAAACTTCGTCGTCATCGCCGAAACGGGTGGCGGCAAGTCCTTCTTCGTGAAGAACCTCCTCAACGAACTCATGAAGTACTCCCGAGTCCGACTCACTATCAACGACGTGGAAGGCGACGAGTACACGCCTCTCGTCAGCTTCTACGCCAACCACGACTCCTGCCTCATCCTCAACATGGCTGAAGGCCAGGGCAGCTACTTCGACCCCGTTGAGATCATGAGCTCCGGCGACCTCGCAATCGACGCTGAGAACGGCACCTACGGTCTGGGCGTGAACTACACGCTCTCCTACCTCAGCGCCCTCATGGGATCCCACCTCCACACCTACCAGTGGGCCGAAAGCATCCTCAAGAACGCCATCAGCGTCGTCTACCGCAACGCGGGCGTGCTCGGCAACGACGCGCACACCTGGAAGAACAGCAAGGGCCTCACCCTCTACAGCGTCTACCAGGTCATCAAGGACGGCCACGAAGCGCTACGCAGGGGAGCCGCCGTGGGCGACTACCGCGCCAGCGACGAGGACTACATCAAGTCCCTGACATTCGTGCGCGCCCAGCTCGCAGAGTACTTCGAGCCCGACGGCTCCCGCGCCAGCGTCTTCTCCAACCGAGTCTCCACCGAAGACGTAGCCAACGCCCGCGTCGTCCTATGCTCCTTCGGCATGAAGTCGAAGGCCACCGTCATGGTGGACGAGGTGCAGCTACAGCTCTCTCAGCTGTCCGCAGCGTCGATCCACCACGTTCGCTCCCTGACCTGCAAACGCGAGGGCAAGTTCAACGTCACCGTGTGGGAAGAGCTCCAGCGTTGGGCCGAGTTCCCCAGCGCCGCCGGCATCCTCGGTACCGCCATCACGGGTGGCCGCAAGATGGGCGACATCAACCTCATCATCAGCAACCAGCCCTCAATGTTCATGGACGCAGGCTCGAAACTCAAGATCTTCGAGAACGTCCAGTCGGTCGCTATCGGCGCGATCCGCGACGCGAACGTCCGCAACGAAATCGCCGATAAGCTCAGCATCAGCTACCTCAAGGACGAACTCACCATGCTCGCCACCGCGACCAGCAAGACGTCCGAAGATGGCCCAGAATCGCCCTACAAGCGCGCGTTCGTCATCAAGCTATCCACCGGAGAGGTTACCCTGGGAAAGGTAGTACTCCCCGACGGCATCGCACAGTCCGAACTGTTCAAGACCGGCTCTGTCGAAGCAGTCGAGGACACCACCATCGAGGAGGCCTCGAGCGCAGCAACAGCGTTCCAGGATCCCGACGACATCCAACGCCAGATCGACAACCTCCTCCAACAGGGGCCCCCGCTACGCCGACGCTCGCGACGCGCACAACAAGCCACCGTCGAGCCGCCAGCAGAAGTAGCACCCGACTCGGATGGCTGGGACTTCTCAGGCCTCATCAACTAACCAGCTAGATAACAACGGAGACAAAAATGAAGGTTACTGCCTCCTCCTCCGGCCAGCAGCGCCCACCACAGCGCCCACAGGCCCCCACGCCAGCCCCCCGACCCGCGCCGCGCCCACAGCAGCCCGTAGTGGCCAGCAACATGGGTGACGAGGATGAAGACCTCACCGCTTTTGAGCGCGTCATCAAGTTTGTGCGCACCAAGTGGAAGATCATCCTCCCCGTCACCCTCGTCCTCGTCATCGCCGTGGTCTACTGGTTCTCGCACTCAGCATCATCCGCGCGCGCGAACGAAGAACGGGTTCGCGCCCTCGCGCAGTCCGGCTCCGCCCCATCCGCGTCTGAGTCTGCGGGCCCCGACGGCGTTGACCAGCTCCTCATGAACCAGCAGCCCAGCCTACGGGAGAAGTACGGCACCCCGAAGCCTGGGTTCATCTGGGACGTGGACGGCACCCTCCTGTCCCTGGGCAACCCCGACACCCCACCCGACGAGGTTGCCTACGCCTACCTGCGTGCTCTGAACACGCTGGACTTCACCACCGCCGAAGCGAGCTCACGTCGATCGTCCGTCACGACAACCTACGCGGACTTCTTCGACACCGACACGGCAGCGAGCACCGACTACAAGGACCAGTACCAGCGCGACCGCTACCGCCTCGGCCTCCTGTCCCTACAGGTCCAGTCCGTCACCCGCGGCGCGAACTTCTCCACCGACAAGCAGGTCTACACAGTGCGAGCCAAGATGCTCGACTTCACCAATAAGACCTTCTGGACCAAAGACCGCGATACGATCTTCCAGAACCTCCGCGACTACAACAAGGGCGAGAGCGACACGAGCAAGGGTGACCAGTACGTCTACACGTACGTCACCAACGCCTACCAGCAGGCCGTCGATCACCTCCAAACCACCGGCCCGCAAGAAGGCGACGCTCCCATGCGTGACGTGACGTTCGACCTCACCGTCCAGCGCTACCCCGCACAGAACAGCGGGTGGCTCGTCTCCATCGACAAGGATCTGGACAACCTCCTACGCAACACCGACGGCGTTGACGTGGCAACCTACATCCGCGAGCAGTACAAGGATTCAAGCCGATGATCTGGTCCATTCTCACCATGCTGTTGATTCTGAGCAACGTCGCAGTCCACTCCCTCAAAGACCTCGACGAGAAGTACCGCAACGGCTTCCACGCGATCTCCTGCATCGTCGCAGTCGTCGCCTTCGTCATCGCTCTCATCACAGTCCGCTAACTCACAGAAAGGCCTAACGGTTATGGCCATCCCCACCAACGGCGACGACGCGCTCGCACGCTTCAACGCCCGCAACCAGGAACCTGAGTTCGCGCCCGGCATGGGCGATGACTCAGTTTGGGGCATGGACTCCGGACCCTCCAGCGCCCCTGCTCTGGATCCCTTCGGTAGTTCGTCGCGCTCGTCCTCCTTCGACAGCCCGTTCGGCGGCGGCAGTAAGGACCCCTTCGGGTCCTCCCGCTCCGGTTTCGGTTCGTCTTCCCCGTCGCCGTTCGGAGGCCCGTCCGCTGACCCGTTCTCCCCATCCTTCGGCCAGCAGGGTCCGCCGCCCGCGTCCTTCGGCCAGTCAGGACAGCAGCCGCAGACAGCATCAGAGGCAATCAGCCAGGCTGCGCATCAGGCAGCGTCGAAAGCTGGCCGCAACTCCTACGAGTTCACGAAAGCCGCCGTAGTCGCAGCAAAGAACCATACGGCGGCGTCCGTGAGCGGCATGGGCGCTACAACCATGAAGACCAGCGGCGTCGTCTCAGTAGCGGGCGCGGGCATGTGGCTCCTGTCGAACTTCCTGCCGGCACTCACCGTTGGCTACTACATTCTGGTCGGTGCAGCCGTCTCCGCCCTCGTCGGTATCGCGACCTTCGCTGGCGGTTACCTCATTGACCAGAAAGACGACGTGCGCGAGCAGCTGCGCCGCCCGGCCCCCGAGCCAGAACCTGCCCCCGTCTCTGAGCCTCAGCCCCTTCCCGTGTTCGACGAGCCAGAACCCGCGAGCGCCCCCGCCCCCGAGCCTGAGCATGAATCGGACAGCTGGGACTGGAGTGACCTCATCCCCGATGAGGAACCAGTCGAGGATGTGGACTACGAGGCCCTCGAGTCCGACCTCGAGAACCTGGACATGAAGAAGGGCACCCAGACCCGCCAGTTCATCTACGAGACCCTAACGAAGGGCCTGCCGTCGATCAGCCCTAAGTTCGCAGATATGCGCAACATCCGTGAAGGCAGCGCAGAGTGGGCGATCTGGGCTGAGCTCATCCGCGACGCAGCCAAGCAGGTCGGCACCCGCGAGGATCTCCTCCCAGACCTCAAGGACGCCTCCGAGAACCCCTTCATGTTCAAGCTGACGATCAGCCGCACCCCCCGCATGAAGACCCAGGCAATCGCCGATGAGGTCGCCAACATCTACAAGTACGACGACAACGGCAACCTCGAATACCCCAACGCCTACGCAACCAGCGCCGAGTCCGGGTCCCGCGCGTTCATCAGCATCTACAAGGGAACGAAGATCGACATGATCTCCCTCGCGGACATGTACGCATCGTCCACCGACGCGCAGAAGTTCGTGCGCGACCCCAAGAACGAGATGCCCGTCGTTATCGGCACTACCGGCGACGGCAAAGTCGAGTACGTGGATCTCCTCAAGGCACCTGCCATCGTCGTCTCCGGTGAACCTCGAAGCGGTAAGTCGTGGATCGTCAAGCTCATCCTCAACCAGATGTGCGCCTACATGAGCCCCAACGACCTGCACCTGTACATCGGTGACCCGAAGAACCAGATCAGCGAGTACGCCAACTACAACCTGCCGCACGTGCGCCGCAAGGAGTACACCGTGGACTCGGTGATCGACATGCTCCGTTACCTCGTCAACACCGAAGCCCCACGCCGCAAGAACATCATGCGGCAGTACGGGTACGTCAACGTCCTCGAGTTCCGACGCGACCACCCCGAAGTCGCTTTCCCATTCCTGTACGTCGTCCTCGATGAGATGATGTCCCTCGCCAACGCCATGGGCAAGGAAGACGCTCGCGAATACCGTGAGCTCATCGAGCGGTTCGTGTCCGAGTTCCCGGCCCTGGGTATGCGCGCCATCTTCATCCCCCACCGCGTGAAGAACGACGTGATCCCCAAGAGCGTGTCCGAGCTGATCTCCGTGCGCATCACCGCGAAGTCAGCCAGCGACGCGAGCGCCGCCGAAAACCTCGGCCTGAACTCGGCCAGCGAGTTCCCCTACAAGCTCTCCAACGCCGGCGACGTGGCGGTACGCATCGCCGACATCAACGACGGCGTACCCACGTACCTTCGAGCAGCAGTCCTCGCCCCCGACACGAAGGGCATGGAACGCCTCGAGTCCTACATTGGCCGCTACTGGGACAAGCTCGACCCCGCGCGTCCCACCGAAGAACCAGCCGCACCTGCAACCCCGCCAGCCGCCGATCGCTGGCAGCGTCACGCAACCCCGTTCGGACGTCCAGAAGAACCCGCACCAGCACCCGCGCTGGCACCCACGTCGGCACCGGAGCCTGCGCCGGCACCTCGTAAGACCGGGGGGAAGCGCCGTAGAAGCTCAGCAGCACTGTTCTCGCGTGTCAAGGACAGGGAGACGATGGACGAAACCCGCGAGGAGGGAGGTCCTTCAATCCGCGGCGCGTTCAGAGACAAGGCCCCAGAAGAGACTGCGGACGTCGTGGATACCATCCTGGAAGAGCCTGCTGTTGTCGAAGCACACGATACGCCAGAACCAGACACACGCGATGAGCGGACTGGCGACAAGTGGGAGGTCGTGGAAGAGCCTCCCGCGTTGAGTCCCGAGGAACCTGCGTTGACTCCCGAGGAAAGCGCCAACCTCGACAACGAGTCCTTCTGGGACACCCTCTAGGAGACGTGAACAATGATCCTGGACATCGACCCCGACGTCGCACAGCAGCTCCAAGCCGCCCAAACCACCTACCACCAGAACCGGGTGATCGGCACCGGCGACTACGAAGCCCTCATGCAGGAGATATTCGACGAGTTCGAGCAGCCGACTCCGAACTGGAGGCCATGAGTGTTGATCCTAACCGTCAACGGCCAGCGCCAAGTACTCCCAACCGGAAGGCCACCCGCAGCCGCGTCACCCAGACCAAAACGACGAGCAGCAAGACCCCTCGCCGTGACCCTAGCGGCGATCGCCGTCGTCGCGCTCAGCAAGCCCCACAGAGCGCCGCAGGGCGCGCCAAAGGCCCAGTGGTAGCGGCGAAGCCTGTTCGCGCCACACACGCGCCTACAGGGGCCGTCACGGACTCCGTGTACGAAGCGCCCGCCACCATCAGCGAGTTCCTACGCGCCCACCCCGGCGCAACCTATGAGGACACCATCCGCTACTTCCCCCGCGCCGCCGTCGAAAAGCAGATCCGCGTCGGCAACATCGTCAGCAGACAAGGACGGCTCTACCTATGAGACCCGAGATCACGCGCGTGAAGATCACCCACATCCCCGACGACACAGCACGCGGGTTCCTCTGCGAAGCAGCCGCCTACATCGGCGACTTCCTCGTCATCACGGACATGCGCCTCATCAGAGAACCAGACGCGACCTACAGCCTCCGAATGCCCTCACAGTACAACCCCTCCAAAGGGCGACGCTACGAGGTCTACCACCCCATCAACCGAGACTTCTACGCCGCCCTACGCGACAGCATCGTCGCCGCATACGAAAGCGCGAAAGGCGCTCGCCCATGACGTACTGGTTCACCAGCGACTTACACCTTGGCCACGAGAACGTCGCGCTCACGCACCGTGGAGCGCGCAGCGTCGAACAGCACGACCAGGCCATCGTCAGCAATCTTCTGCGCTGTCTCCAATCCGGGGACGACCTTTACATCCTTGGTGACCTCTCGCTCGGCAGGAAGCGCGACGTCGATCATGCCGTCACCCTCCTAGAGCCTGTCTCTAGGCGTGTCGGCTACCGGCACATGCACCTTGTCCGTGGCAACCATGATCCGAAGGCCAGGTGGGCGACGCTGCTCCTCGCGGAAGTGTTCTCGACGATCACTGACACGATGGTCCTCCAGGTCGCCGATATGCCGCCGCTCATCCTGTCGCACTATCCGTCCACGCAGGTCGCCAACACGGTCGCCCGCACGGGCGTCCCCGCCGGGTGCTCGTCCAATGCCTTCGACCCGAAGGTGCTCTACGGAAACTCACTCACCCGCGACGAGACGCACGTCCTCCTCTACGGCCACACCCACGACCAAACGCCCACCCGCCCCGAATGGGGATGCTTCGACGTCAACGTCGGAGTAGACGCGTGGGCATATAAGCCAGTCAGCCTCGACCATATCCGCGCTCGCATCAACCTCTGAAAGGATCCCGCGCATGACCACCACGCTCACCCCCCTTACACCCAATCGCCTCGCGCACATGAACGCCACGGCGAACCGCGCCTACGAGATCGCCACAACCATCTTCGGGAAGACCGAAGACCAGGCGCGCCAGCTCTACATCCTGGGGTTCCTGCATGACGTGGGCTACGCCTTCGACCCGGCTGACCACGCCCACGCGGGCGGCAGAGTCCTTGCCGACCTCGGGTTCGCGACGGATGCCATCTACGACCACGGAGACCCGAACGTCGGCGTCATGAACGACGACCTCCTGATCGTCAACGCCGCCGACATGACGACCTCCCCAACCGGCGCACCCATGCGCATGAAGGACCGCCTCCGCGACATCGGCGAACGCTACGGGGTGGACAGTCCACATCTCGCGTGTGCGCGCGCAGTCGCCGACCGCATCAAGCACGAGCTCGCCAAGCGAGGCCTACCGTCGTCCTGGCTATGACCTCGTAGAACCTCTAGGCCCCCTGCCGGCACCCGCTCTGGGAACGGCAGGGGGTTTCCCATTCCCTAAACGTGTCCACAACGAGCTATTCCCCGTGATTTTACCCAAAAATGCGATAAACTATGAGGGTAACGAAACATCCCACAGGAAGGAGTGAGCCGGTGCCCCTCATCACCGAGGTCGCCAAACGCCTACACAGCGTCGCCCCCAAGCTCGCATCAGCACTCCCCGCGCAGTGCCCGCGATGCGAGTGGCCCCTCGCGTCCAGAATCGACCTCACGCTCATCACCTGCGTGAACCCGCGCTGCCCCGCGAAGATCGAGGAAAGCGCCTACCACGCTGTTCAGGGGATCGGCGCTACGACCGTCAGCCCTGACGACGTGTACAGGTACGTCGAGCAGACCAAGACCCGTAACCCGCTCTCGATCCTCACCGCACACTCAGGGGAGTCTCTCTACGAAGGCGCGGACCCCGCGCTCGCGGATGACATCAGCGAAGCGGTCGCAGCAGCAGATCTGACGCCGGCTGAGTTCGTCGCTCTCCCTCATCTGCCCCACGTGGGTCGCGATGAAGCCGAAGCGCTATTCGCTGACGACGTGCCGCTCGAGCGATCGTACAAGCCCATCAAAGACGGTGGTGTGCCCTACGTGCAGGCCCGCCTCGCGATCCCCAACGACACAGTGTCCCTACACGCCGGGCGCGTGTACGACAGATGGAGGAGAAGTGACAACCCCACGTAAGTCACCCCGTAATCTCATCAGCGTTTACACGAACGCTGCCGGGCACACGTGCGTCGCCCTGTTCGTCAAGGGCGTTAAGGAACCCGTTTGGTGGCGCACATACCGCCCCTCCGATGCGGAGAACGTCAGCCGCACCGGGGAACTCCTCAAGAAGCTGACCCTCGCCCTCCCGGCGCTCGCGAAGAAGGTCCAGTACCCGATCATCTTCCAGGTGCGCTCCCCCATCATCGCGCGCATCCTCTGGGAAGGTCACCAGCCTGAGAAGTACCGGAACCTGATCCGGCCCCTCATGTGGCAGGGCATCGACCGCCTCCCCCAGCCCGTCGTCGAAGTCACGATCAGAGCCAACCCG
>QWCF01000575.1_pt1 | contig 18294 bp, 18 predicted proteins | sample 1972521 | NCBI WGS metagenome assembly QWCF01 (sample SAMN09866715, study PRJNA288562) | Human oral metagenome isolate term4_saliva, whole genome shotgun sequencing...
TATGGTCGCGCTCTGTCAACGGAAATTTGGCGATGCGCTCATCGGGGAGGGAATAGTTGTAATCAGAAATGCTAATATGTTTTGTATCTTCAGACATAATATAGTTTTTATATTAATAATAAAGCACGAAATACCGCATAGATAAATGTTAATACAAGTATCGTTAACACAAGGTCTATATCTGCAAAGCTATAGCCTGTGCGGGTGTACCGTGTGGAAATATAATGAAGTTTATCACTGAATCGAATGTAAATGCGAAGATATAAAAAATAAATGAGAATGGCAATTGTAGTCCCAAAAATTGCACCAACAAATATATCTGAAGGATAATGTACGCCTAAATATGGACGAGTTAATGATACGATTATAGCCCACAAGAACATGAAACAAGAAAAAATCTTATCACGCACTAATAAACAAAAGAATACAGCTATTAGAAAAGCATTTGCCGTATGGGAAGAGAAAAAGCTATATCCGCTTGCATAATAACCATTTGCTGATTGAACGATTCCTTGTAATTCAGGACTATTTAAAGGGCGTGGGCGTGCAATAAGGGGTTTTACAATGCCAAGATTCACACCATCAACAATCAATAATCCTATTCCTATGGTACCGACAATAAGCATTATCTTCCACCAATTTTCATTATTTTTTATAACTAAATAAAGTAAAGCTCCATACAACAATATCCACGTATAGGCAGAAGTCAAAGTCACGACTAGGTTGTCTAGAAACAAATTATTGCTTCCATTCAGAGTAAGTAGTACGCACTTATCAATTGTATGTAAAGCTTCAAAACTCATACAAAATTAATGACTAATAAACTTATATATAAAACTTATTAAATTGCTTCAATACAAGATGTTTGTACCCAACCTTGTCGACCATCATTAAGCTGAACACCTGTCCATTTACTCAAACCTTGATCAGTAATCTTTACTTTAGACCCTTCATGAAGAATGAATATCTCTTTAGACTTTTGATCAGGTGTTTCTCTTACTACAGCTGATGGTAACATTATGATACCATGATTACTTGCATCTAACAAACATACTTGTTGGATGGCAAAAAATGTGGTAAGAATAAATAGGACAAAAAATAGAGGGAGTGTTCCTCTTGACAATTTCTGTAGAAGTTCTTTCTCTACAAAAATATATACCACTAAAGATACTAAAGCCAGAAATAGAGAAATAAGACTCAAATAAGCCCAACTATCTACACTTAATAGATTTACAAGAGCCTTATACCAAGTAACGAAAAACATTTCTGATTCTGGCGTTAACTTATCAATTGTTTTTGATTGAGCCAACTGAAGATTAAAACGAATGTCATCATCACTAGGAGACAAACGTTGGGCACGTTCGTAAGCAAGAACAGCATGAGGTATATTATCGAGACGATAATAACAATTCCCTAAATTATAGTATAAAGCCGCAGACTCGCCTTGTTCCAATAACTTTTCATATCCCTTTACAGCTTGTGCATAGTTTCCCTTTTGATATAATTTGTCAACATCTGACTTAGTTTGAGAGAAAACATGGACTGGGAGAGCTAATAAAACTATCATCAAGAAGGAAAGAATATTATTATTCTTAGACTTCTGAACCTTTACTTTTTTAATAGTTTCTTCCATCTCTGAAATGGCTTCCATTGCTACATCAAATGTCTTTTGCATATTCCCTTTCTCATTTCCAGGTGCATAACGCTCATACTCACATTCATCTATAGCCGTAATGAACTTGTCTATAACCTCCATAGGAACATTAATAGCTGTTAATTGCTCACTAATATTATCACGTGACAATTGTTCGACTGGGAGATTTAATTTATCACTAACATAGCCCCAAAGTGCTTGTAAGATTTCATCATAAAACTCTATATTTCTCCCTTTCATCTTTAATAGATTGGCTGAATGCAAACGAGAAGTAGCTATCCTACTTGCATTTTTACCTCGCTTCAAAACCATATCAACACGATGAGCGAAACGGTCCTTATATCTATAAGCTAAAATAGATCCACTAACAAGTAGTAACAAAAGAATAATATAATATGGAATAGAACCAAAGAAGAAATGACCTACCTTATCCAATGCACTATCCCCAACCTTCAAAGGTAAAATATCTTCATTAGGTAAATCTACTGATAAAATATCTTTAGAACTCCCATCACCTCGCATAACCTTCAATTCCATCGGAGAAGTCTGAAGGGTAACATACTTATGCTGAACCAAGTCATAATAAACAAATTTAACTGGAGGAATGGAAACTACTCCTTCTTGTTGAGGAACAATAACTTGGTCATAAATTATATTTCCTTCAACTCCATTTTCTGTTAATTGTGTCTTGTCGGTAATCTTCACATCGTATTTTTCAAACCCCTTAGGTATCTGAATAATAGGTTGTTTTATCAATTTCAGATTACCAGCTCCACTTACTACAACACGAATAGAAACAGGATCACCAGCTTTGACTTCTTTCTTATTTAATTGTCCTGAAAGGTTAAAATGACCAACACCTCCAGAGAAATCAGAAGGCTGAGTTGGTAATGGTAAAACTTTTATAGACAAACCAGAAGCAAGAATATCTTTCTTTATATTCGTGATACCATCATCGATACCAAAAGCTTCAAATGGATTAAAATTATTACTCTCTTGAACTAAGCCATGGAAAGTTAAGGCAGGTACTTTTAAAGTTCCTGTCATCTGTGGGTACATGACATACTTACTCCATGTAACACAATTATAAACTCGATTACCTACACGCTCTTTATGGAAAGTCTTTTGTTGTGGCAAATTAACTTCTTGAACGTGGAAACCCGTTAAATCAGGCATTTTACCAATTAACTGACGCAGATTCTTTGTTGTATAAACTTTATAAGTCAAAAGGACTGGTTCTTGTTCGTAAACTGTTGTTTTATTTGCAGAAACCTTAATGAATAAATCTTTAGAGCTAATGTGTGAGGAGGAAGAACGTGGATCATCTTGAACGTCATTGTAACTTCCCTTTGAAGAAGCATAAGCTCCCTTTGCATTACCAGATGCATTTATTCTTACAGGCGTAGATGCAATCTCTTGACCATTAACAACAATCTTCGCTGGTCCTATCCCGAGGTTACCCTTTTTTGTAGCCACAAAGACATACGCAAACGTGACTGTAGAGGAACTACTAGCATGACCATTAATAAACTGATAATTAGACTGAGAGGATGTTGCTGGTCCATATACTTTCTCAAGTCCATTAGATAATCTACCTAACTGAAATCTACGAACATCCTGAGTATATACTGTATATTCAACTTGGAACTCCTCTCCCACTGATACATGCTTAGGAGCTACGACACGAACATATTGTGCCTTCATTCCAAGCGTACATAAAAGTATGAAAAGTAAAAATATATATCGTTTCATATTTCTAATAGTTACCAATTTTTATCAAGTTTTTTATCCGAAGGTTGTTGCATTGCCTTTGCCAGCCTCTTTTGAGTTTCTTTTTCCTGTTGCATAGCCGCATTCAATAATTGTTCAGCATTACTCTTGCTCATATCATTATTATTGTTTTGAGGCTTTTGCTGAGAATTATCCTTCTTCTGTTTATTATCTTTGTTCGATTGATTCTTATTTTGTTTGTTTTTATTCTGATTATCTTTAGAGCCACCAGAGTTCTTCTTATTATTCTGTTTCTTCTGCTGACGTTGACATAACTCGAAGTTATAACGTGCATTATTATGAGAAGGGTTATCACGCATAGCCTTCTTATAATAATCAATAGCCTTACTATAATTTTTCTCTCCTTGATAAATAGTACCAAGATTATTGTAGCTACTAGCCTGACGAATAGGATCTGTTTCTAATTTAGCCGCTTTCTCGTAAATCTTTTTTGCTTCTGCATTCTTATGTTGCGCCTGTAAACATCTAGCTAAATTATAATTGCCAATAGCATTATTAGGTTCCTTATCGATAGCCTTACGATAAAAGACCTCAGCTTGCGCATAGTTCTTTGAGGAAAAGTTCTTATTTCCTTTCCTAATTAACTGATTACTCGTTTGAGCATTAAGCGTAACAAACGATATCATCAAAAGACATACTATAAAATAAAGCCGCTTAAACATATACTTATTTAATACTTTCTCTTTCTTTCTAGAATAAAGACATCAATGATGAGTGATAAGACAGCAAGTAGTGCAAACGCCTGGAATTGCTCATCATAATCACTATATACAACATTATTTATCTCTCCCTTTTGAAGTTTTCCAAGTTCTCTCTCCAGAAGGGCATCAGCAACACTACTATTATCTACGTGTATATATACTCCGTGCCCTGCATCTGCTATTTTCTTACACATTTCTTCATTGAGATGTGTCTTAACAATATTACCATTGGCATCTCTCAAGTCCTCACCATTAGGCATAGGAATGGTAGTTCCTTGTGTAGAACCTATACCAAGTATAAACACCTTAATACCCTTTTCTTGCGCTTGTTTTGCCATAGCTTCTGCACCTCCCTCATTATCTTCACCATCTGTAATAACGACAATCGCTTTACCTGTTTGAGTATTAGGTGTAAAACTGTGCATAGCTAAGTTAATCGCTTTACCTATGTCTGTTCCTTGTGTTCCGATTAATGAAGGATTTATATTATCCAAGAACATCTTTGCCGAAACATAATCACTCGTTATCGGTAGTTGAACAAAAGCGTCGCCCGCAAAAACGATTAAACCTAGTTTGTTCTTCGTAAACTTATTCATGAGTCCCTCAACCATAAGTTTACTCTTATCTAAACGTGAAGGAACAACATCTGTAGCCAACATAGAGTTACTAATATCAAGCGCCATAATAACTTCGATGCCCTCTCTACTTGTATTATTTGCGATCTTATTACCAATCTGTGGACGACGTTTAAGTCTACGTTTACTTTGGCGAAGAGAATATAGATAAATTATTGCTAATAGAGGTATCAGCAATAACAACCATAAATATGTAGGATTATCAAATCTAAACATTCTTCATTATCACATTAAATAAGTTATTCACCTTATTACATATAAGCAAATCACTTATGGTAATCTTCTAAAAACCGTCAGACGTAATAGTAAATCTAAACAGAAGAGGAACAATGCCAGCCATGCAAAGGGCATATAAGCCTCATGCAAATGACTATAAGCTTTTACTCTCAATTTCGTCTTCTCTAATTTATCAATATCTTGATAAATCTTGGAAAGTTCAGCTTGACTTTGAGCTCTATAAAACTCTCCATTTGTTGATACAGCTATATTTTGTAATGTCTTATAGTCTATTGCTCCTAAATCTCCTTCTGACTCCTTACCCAAACCTATGGTATAAATTCTAATACCATATTTCTTAGCTATAGACGCAGCTGTCATTGGAGAGATAGAACCGACATTATTACTACCATCAGTCAACAGAATTATAACCTTACTCTTTGCTTTCGAGTCTTTTAGTCGACTAACCGAATTAGCAAGTCCCATCCCAATAGCTGTTCCATCCTGTATTAATCCTTTCACTACTAAATCTGTACGTACATTATGAAGAAGATTTAATAAAGCGGCATGGTCGACTGTCATTGGACATTGTGTGAAAGCCTCTCCTGCAAATATCGTCAGACCGATGTTATCATTAGGGCGTCCACTAATAAAATCTGAAGCCACTTCTTTTGCCACTTCTATACGATTAGGGAACACATCTTCTGTCAACATACTTGCTGAAATATCCATCGTCAACATGATATCAATTCCTTCAGCATCCTTATTATCCCAGGAGTTATACGTTTGTGGGCGTGCTAACACAATGACCAACAAAGTATAAACTAGACAACGCAGAAACATTGGAAGATGGATCATCCGAATCCTCCAACTCTTTGAGATATGTTGATAAGCGAATGTATCGCTCATCTTTATGGTTGGTTCCTTACCTTTACCACAAAGGAAATACCATAATAAATAAGGTATTAACAAGATAAGTAAAAGAAGGTATCCACTATTGGCAAATTCCATTTCTACTTCAATTTACATTATACTAGAAGTCCTATAATCTCTGACACGAAATAGATGAACAGAGCCACAGAACAAACTAATAATAATATGATAGCCAACTTGATAATTTTACGAGTACGCTGACTCCTTGTCTCCTCAGTCTTGTCAACTATTGGAACAATATCATCTTTCTTTGTTGTTTCTATGAAACGTACTACATTATCGAAATAGTAGTTCTTATCATTTTCACCCGTTTGGTATTTTGCGAACTTTACGAGATCTACTGTATTGAAAATTTCTTCTAACTCTTTAAGATCTGTCTCTTTACATTCATCATGTAGTTTATCCAAGATTTCAGAAGAGGTCATCTCTAAGGCATTAAACTTATAACGCTTAGAAATATATCTTCTCAAGACATCAGTTACATGCGTATAATAGGTCTTTTGATCTGAATAAGACTTTATTTGTGAGCGAATCTCTTCCAACTCATTTAGTGCTTGTTCATAAGAAGACAATACACGCTCCTTCTTACTAACCTTACGTCTACTTAATGACTTATAGAGATAATAAGCAAGCCCTAAAAGTATGAGAATCAACAATCCAATTAGAATGACGGGAAGCCACTCTGCAAAAGTAAGGCTAACCTGCTGAATATCATCAGGTGGCATTGGAGTATTCTTGACCGTATCAACAGGAATTGAACGAACATCAAAGCTAATGGCTTTCGTTAAATTCGTCTTACCATTAATAACAACCTTCTGTGCAGGAATAATATAATGCTTTGCATTCCATGCCGTCAACACATAGGTACGTTTATTCAACTGATGATTAGAAGAATCCGTAACACTACGATTCACCTTTAGCACTTCCAAGTCTTGTGCATGCTCTTTCGGCACAATCTGTTTAGGAAAGGAAAACTTTGTACCACGGGGGACATCTACGACAATACTATAACTAGTTCTTCCACCTATTAATATATGGGTAGAATCAATACTAGCTTTAACATTTATCTGTGCATAGCTGACAACAACTATAGACAATAACGCTATTATCACCAAAAACCTTTTCATCGTCTTCTCTTTAAAAATAACGTTATCAACATCTTGACATAATCGTCATTAGTAGCTATAGCCACACTATCAACGTGACTTTGCGTTAAAGTATCATGCAATCGCTGTTCACGCTCTTCCCAATAGGTATTGTGAGCCTTTCGAACACGAATATCATGTGTATCAACATACATCTCATGTCCTGTCTCTGCATCAATAACTTTCAGCAAGCCGACATCAGGCATTACCTTTGCACGTGGGTCATATACTTGAATGGCAACAACGTCATGTTTTCTATTTGTGATACGTAATTCCTGACTAAAATCCTTCCTTGTATAGAAATCGCTAATAACAAAAGCTGTACAACGACGTTTGACAACCTTATTAAGATATTCCAGTCCTACTCCAACATCTGTCTTCTTACTATTTGGCGTAAATGTCAACATCTCTCTAATTAAATAAAGAATATGTTTCCTACCCTTCTTTGGTGGGATATACTTCTCAACGTGATCAGAAAAGAAGATAACGCCTATCTTATCATTGTTTTGAATAGCCGAGAATGCTAATGTAGCAGCTATCTCCGTCACACATTCACGTTTAAGTTGTCCAGCGGTACCGAAATCTAAAGAACCACTCACATCTATCACCAACATTACAGTCAGTTCGCGTTCTTCTTCAAAGACTTTTACGTAAGGACGATGAAAGCGACCCGTAACATTCCAATCAATATCACGAACATCATCGCCATACTGATACTCGCGTACTTCAGAAAATGCCATACCTCTACCCTTAAAAACAGAATGATATTGACCAGCAAATATATTCTGGCTTAAGCCTAGAGCTTTAATCTCTATTTTACGTACTTTCTTTAGTAACTCAGTTGTATCCATATACAATGATGAAAACTATCTTTTCTTACAATACACTTAACAATGAAACGAGAATCATTAAGGTACTTGCACCTTGTTAATAATCTCACTAACTATTGTCTCTGTAGTTAAGTTAGCAGCTTCTGCCTCGTATGATAAACCAATTCTGTGACGAAGAACATCATGTGCGACAGCACGTACATCTTCTGGCACTACATAGCCACGGTGCTTGATAAAGGCGTATGCACGGCTAGCTCTGGCAAGATTGATACTTGCACGTGGACTACCACCAAAGGTTATCATCTCTTTCAAGTCAGCTAACTGATAGCGTTCAGGGTATCTTGTAGCAAAGACGATATCAGTAATATACTGCATAATCTTGTCATCCAAGTAAACATCCTCAACAACCTTTCTTGCTTCAAGGATTTCTTTAGTACCAATAACAGGGTGAATTACAGGAGCATTGCCTTGTAGATTCATTCGAACGACAAGTTTCTCTTCATCTAATGTTGGATAATCAAGAACAACCTTCAACATGAATCGATCCACCTGTGCTTCTGGTAACATATAAGTACCCTCTTGCTCTATTGGATTTTGTGTTGCCATGACAAGGAAAGGATCAGGCAAGGTGAATGTAGACTCACCAATGGTTACTTGATGTTCTTGCATTGCTTCCAATAGTGCACTTTGAACCTTTGCAGGCGCACGGTTAATCTCATCTGCAAGTATAAAGTTAGAGAAGATAGGTCCTTTCTTTACGTGAAAAGTTTCGTCCTTTTGCGAATAGATTTGTGTACCAATAACATCAGCAGGCAACAAATCTGGAGTGAACTGAATACGACTATAACGCACATCAATGAGCTGTGATAGCGTCTTGATAGCAAGTGTCTTTGCTAGACCAGGGACACCCTCTAATAGGATGTGACCATCACTAAGTAAAGATATAAGTAACGAATCAATTAGATGCTTTTGTCCAACTATTATTTGATTCATTCCAGTTGTAAGGTCTGTCACAAAAGAACTCTGCCGTTCGATTCTCTCATTTAACTCTCTAATATCAATAGATTCCGCCATTATTTCACAATTTATATTGTACTCTTATGTATCATTCAACGAGTCACAAAAGTACAACATAAAAGCGGATAGGGCGAATATTTGTATCTAAATTATATTAAATAAAAACTTAGTGTTGGTTTTTAAAGACTTTTTTAATTGAAATAGGTTAACGTCTATGTTTTCATCCTTAAATAAAGGTAATTAGCGAAGTGATTCTACGTAAATTTAAATAGGTAAGAAATACATATAAAGACAAATATCCTCGTCTATTCAATGAATCAATGATTCTACAAATAGGTAGGGATATTTGCCCTTATTATATGATTGACACACTCCTACTCTAAGGCTTATGTCATTAACTCCATAGGTACTATAAATGTTTAAACTTATCTTATTCAGTATAGAGATAACGTTTAATAGACTTCTTCGGGGTTTTCTCAAACTCTTCTTCTTGAACACGAATCTCTGCCACCTTACAATAAGCTGGTACGATGGTATTCAACTGTGTGCGGTTTTCTTCCATTATATTCTTAATATCCTCCGCATTGAGTCCAAGACTCTGAGCTTCGTCATAGTCCGGATGAACCAAAGCTATGAGTTTCTCGCCCTTCTGAATAACCAAACATTCACTTACTAGTGCCAAGGAGTTCAACTTATCCTCAATCTCTTCAGGATAGATATTCTGTCCGTTACTACCGAGCAACAAGTTCTTGGAACGTCCCTTTATAAATACATTACCATCCTCGTCCATTAATCCGAGGTCTCCTGTGTGGAACCAACCCTCCTTATCAATGGTACGTGCAGTATCTTCCTCATTCTTATAATAACCCAACAGAACATTAGGTCCCTTTGTAAGAATCTCACCAGCTACATTAGCAGGATCAGGACTATCTATGCGCACCTCTTGATGAAGTGCAGCCTGCCCGCACGATCCTTTTGCAAAGGTATGCCAATCACGATAGCAAATGATTGGTCCACATTCTGTAGCTCCATAGCCAACAGTATAAGGGAACTCTATCATGCGTAAGAAGTTCTCGATCTCTCCATTAAGTGCAGCTCCACCGATGATGATTTCATACAAATTACCACCGAATGCTTGATAAACCTGCTCACGTATCTTTGCACGAACTTTCTTGTTTATAACAGGCATGTTCAGTAGCAAACGCATCTTGTTGTTCTGAATCTTAGGGAAGACTTTCTTGCGGATAATCTTTTCAATCACAAGGGGTACAGCTATCATAATGATAGGCTTTACTTCTTGTAATGCTTGAGAGATTATTGCTGGCGAAGGTATACGTGTAAGGTAATATACATGGACACCTGAAAGGAACTCATAAATGAACTCAAAGGACATGCCGTACATATGTGCCATTGGGAGTATGCTTATAACATTACTTCCTGGTTTGACAACATCTCCAAGTACATGTTTAGCAAAGTCTGCATTGCTCCACAAGGAACGATAAGGAAGCATTACTCCTTTCGAGCGACCTGTAGTACCACTTGTGTAGTTAATTAACGCCAATTCATCGGGACTTTGCTCACGATAGTAATGTACATGCTCTGGTCGGAAATACTTTGGGTAACGGCGTCCAAACTCCTCATTCAGATGTTCGCGAGCATAGGTTAGTTTCTCCGTTCGGCTCACTACTAAGGAGTAATCTGGAATATAAATAATACCTTCCAGCTTCGGCATCTTTGTAGCATCTATCTGGGTTACAACAACGTCGCCAACAAATAAAAGTTTAGCATCCGAATGGTTTACAATATTATGTATTTGTTCGGGCATAAACTCATGCAAGATGGGTACAGCTACTGCACCATAGGTCAACACGGCTAAGAAAGAAGCCGCCCAAGCCGAGGAGTTGCGTCCACATAAAGCTATCTTATCGCCTTTCTGTACACCACTCGCTTCAAACATGATATGTAGCTTTTCAATCTTTCTGGCAACATCATGATACTGAAGGGTCTTACCCTTGTAATCTGTAAGAGCATCCATGTCCCAGAACTTTATGATACTCTTCTCTACTAGTTCATTAAAACTCGAAATCTGTTCCATTGCACATTACTTCAATATGTGCGCAAAGGTACATACTTATTGGCACATTACAAAATAAAATGTGCATAAATAAAGGTTAGCTATCGGGGATTATGTAATGGGACTACGATTGCAACCTCGTTGTAAATCAATCGTACTTCAAGTTGAACAACGATCGTACTTTAAGTTAAACAACGATCGTACTTTAAGTTAAACGTCAATCGTACTTTAAGTTAGAGAATAATTCGCTTATTTAAATCTCACTGATTTAAGAGAAACCATAAGTTAAATAAAGAATATATAATATTGATATACAAGTTTTTATAGCAATATAAATATACTATTACTATAAGTACTTTTAAAGTATTACTTTAAATAGATGAAAACAAAAAATAAAGGGACTCTAAGGAGTCCCTTTGTTTATTATTGCTAAAATAAGTTTTATGTTATGAGAACTTATTAGCGTCTGCCATGATAACTCATACCATGCTTCTCATCGTGACGAAAGGTTGTAGTGAAGTCGGGTTTATCCATCTCTATAGGATTAGCGTTAAGTTCTGGTTTCCCCATCCATTCTACTATCTTGTCTACCCATTGTGTTGCACCTTGCCGAGTAGGATGAATACCATCTATACGAGCGGCAACTATAGAACTGCTATCAAAGAAACGTTCAGCACCAGTGCGCTCACGAATTACATTTACAATGTTTCTATTCTTTATCTTACGCCATGATAATGGTCCAACCCATACGTAAGGGATATTACCAACACGATCTAAGATGGTTTGGATAGCCTCTGAACGTCTAGTAAAGTCGTAATAGCCCAAGTCATTGGTTCCAAGACTTATGATTACATAGGTTGGACGGAACTTCTCAATTTGGTATTGAAGGTCCTGTGTATTTGCCCAATTACGCGTGGTACTACCATACCATACTACTGAGTGAAATTCAAAGCCATTCTGTACTGCATAATCATTAAAACGGGCACCTAACCCATCGACCATTGAATCACCAATTAGCAAAACAACTTGATTGCGAGAATTAGCAACATGCATTGTTGACTGAACGGAAGAAACGGGCTTCGCTTCTAAAGACATTTCACTTACGTCTTCTATTGGCTTTTGGCTTATAGACTGGCTGGGCATTTCGTCAGGTTGAATATCCATCCTGGTTCGCATTGCCTGATCAATGTTTGTGTTGTCTACGATACCTTTCTGTGCTTTCATAACTTGCACGGAAAGTAAACAAATAAATGCTATTAAATACTTAATACTTTTCACAACAAAATATATTTTAATTAGTGCGTTTCTTTGACTTTGAGTAATGCCAAATTTCAACGCTATTAATAATGTTCTGCCAAAGGATATAACATCCTGGTCCTACCGTGGAGAGAGGATTAAGATAAGTGTTGGCTATCCAAATGGCAAAGGTTGTATTCTTCTGACCTAAAGCTTGTCCAGAATTGACTGCATTATGGAAGAAGGCTCCTATTGATTTCCCTGCTATAAATTGTAACAAACATAGTACCAAACTCGAAATAGCTATGAGTAAGAGGAAAGAAACACTTACATTAGCATGGACAATATTCTTAACGGTTGTTCCAGAAACAATCAGTAAGGAGGCACACCAGAGATAATAACTTAGATCATTCACATTAATAATCCATCTATAGAGGGGGCGTAACAAGTGCCAGTGCTTTGTAATATATGCCAATAGCATTGGTACAATTAGCACTAAACTCACTTTATTAAGAATGAGCAAGAAGGCTCCAGTAAAAGTAAAGCCCATGTTCGTTTCTATCAAAGGGAAACAAATTGGAATAAGAATAGCGCAAATGAAATTTGAAATGAAAGTGTAAGTAACCATCTCTGTCAAGTCACCTCCAATTTTCTGTGTAACGACGGCTGCAGCTGAGGCGCAAGGTCCTATAATACAGGTGAGTATAGCTTCTAAAAGAATTAAAGCTTTACCCGTAGCATGGAAGTACATGATCCATCCAACTATGACAATTACGCTAACTATTTGGAAGAGTCCTACCCACAAGTGCCACTTCACGGGAAGTAGTTTATGGTAATCAACCTTACAGAAGGTGACATAAAGGACAAGGAACATAAATAAGGGAAGGATAGCATTGAAGACTGGAGCAAGGATGCTCGATGCGTTATCCAATGCAGGGATAAACGCAAAGAGGAGATATAATACTGCACCAGTGGCTATCGATACAGGTAAGGTCCAATCCTTTAAAAATTGAATACTTTTCTTCATTTCACTTCCAATCATACGTATGATTCCATTCCAACAATGAAGTCAAACGGCTGCAAAGGTACAAAAAAATTGTCATAAAAGAAAGTGTATCAAACAATTATAACAATTTATTGAAGCAAAGAATCCCTCTAACTTCTCAGTTAGAGGGATTCTAATGAATATATATGAAGCTATAGAAAAGCGATTCTACTGCTATTATCTCTCGTGTAGACGACTAACTGCATCTGTCTTGAACTTAGCAAAATCGTTCTGAGTAGCCTTACCAAATGAGGTGTATTGACTTGCAACTCTTGTAGAGAGTGTGCTAGCCTTAGCAGAAGCTGGTCTCTGACGTGCAAGATCGAGTTTGAGAACGTCTGTGGTATTTGTACTATAACCTGTACCGAAGAAGGTGTCATAACCTTTACCCTGTTCGTAACCTAAGTGGAAGCCGTCATTTCCTTTATTCTTATCCAATACGAATATAGTACCAGTCTTGGTATATTTGATATAAATGTTACCATCATTGTTCACATACCATGAGAAGTTAAGCGTTTGTGTTTCACCCTTTGAGTTAGTATCAACTTCAACGCCATTACCACTTAAAGAACTTGTAGAAGAGTCATACTGGAAGAACTTCATGTTAGCTGTAAATTGATCGCGCACACGCTGGTGAGTTTTGTCATTAGTGTACTCATAAATAATGTCACCTTCCCATTCACCTGTTAGTGTTTGAGCCTCTGCAACTAGTTGATTATTGGAGGAATTGTACTGGTTATTGTAATTGTTATTCCAGTTATAATTGCCGTTATTATAACTGTTCCAATAAGCATTACGGCTACTGCCTATAGCATCCATGAAAGCATAGAACTCATTGGTATAGGCTTCTGGATAATGAACATAGAACCAGTTATAAGCTGTGTAATAGTCGGAACCATTAGGATAATCATAACGATAATTGCGTACTGCACTACTAACTAAATCGTTGTAATAGTAATAACCATTATCATCATAGTCATCACAACTTGTAAAAAGCATAGGACTTGCAACTACTGCAAAGGCTAAGAATAATTTCGCAACTCGTTTCATAAGCTTATCTTTTAATATTATAGTTTCTGTTACTTGTTTGATGCAAAAGTACAGCAATTAACTAATAATCTTAATGTAAATACACTATTTAGTAATAGGGAAATCCCTATCATCCTTTCTGGACATATATCGACACGTTTTAGCGAATTAGGCATAAAAACTTTTAAACAATGCAGGGAGAAACAAATAAAATTAGTACATTTGCAACACATAATAATTTAGTTTCTTATTAAAAGCAGAAGATAAAACAAACAAGAAATGAGAACAGTTTATGAATTCTCTGTCAAGGACAGAAAAGGTAAGGAAGTATCATTGAAAGAGTATGCCAACGAGGTACTGCTAATTGTTAATACAGCGACCAAATGCGGCTTCACACCAACCTATGACCAATTGGAAGCACTTTATGAGAAATACCATGCAAAGGGCTTTGAGGTTCTTGACTTCCCATGTAACCAGTTCGGACAGCAAGCTCCTGGTACTGATGAAAGTATTCATGAGTTCTGCAAACTAAATTATGGGACGGAATTCCCTAGGTTCAAGAAGGTGAAAGTAAATGGTGATGACGCTGATCCACTTTTCAAATTCTTGAAGGAACAAAAGGGCTTCGCTGGTTGGGATGAATCACATGAACTCTACCCTATCCTTGACAAAATTCTTTCAGAAACTGATCCTGATTATAAGGAAAAAGCGGATATTAAATGGAATTTCACTAAGTTCCTTATTAATAAGAAAGGACAAGTCGTTGCACGCTTTGAACCAACAGAGAAGATTGAGAATATTGCTAAGCAGATAGAAGAACTATTGTAAGTCTGTTTAGACAGATAGAAAGAAAAAGAGATATAAGTAAGTAAATACTTTCTTATATCTCTTTTTATGATTATCGATAGATAAAATTACTCGTAATCATCAACAACAGTATTGATAAAGTCCATCATTGGTTTACCTGTCTTGCAGATGTATTCTAGCTCTTTATGCCAACTGTCACCATTAAAGAAGTCATCAGGAACGGATACCCAACAACAATAATCTTTCATACGTAGATAGTGTAAATACTCATAATCTTTAGGGAAGCCTTTAGGAGCTGTCTTTAAAGCTGCTAGTCCAAAGCCTTTCTCACTTACTTTATCATCAGTCCACTCCCCCTGGTTAGGATGTCCAAATAGACTAATAAATTCGTCATTCTCAACATCCTTTCGCCATTCATCTATATTTGCCATAATCTCATTACGACATGATGTTAGAATGTTCGTTGGCAACCAATAACAACCTACTGCAATTAAGCAGTTACCAGGCTGGAGATGGATATAATATCCACCACGCAATGCCTTTCTACCATGTCCACAGATGTAAGCCCCTAAGTGACGTTTGTATGGACTCTTATCGGATGAGAAATGTATATCACGATAGAAACGATAAGTACAATCTTTCGCTGTAAGATGAGCAACTTCGTCATCAAAGGTGGATAGTTGGGCTATTATCTGCTCTACACCTTTCTCAAAATCATCCTTTACAGCATCATATTCTGCCTTATGTTCTTGGAACCATTCTCTATTGTTATTTGCAGCAATTCCCTTCAGGAAGTGCATGATCTTCTTTGTGTTCATAATCTTTTTGTTCTCCCCCTTAACTACTAATAAATGATTTACAACTTGCTATCTTTCATCAACTTTGGACATATCTCGTCAAAAGGACAATGTTCACAATCTGCCTTAGCACTCTTACAAACATAACGCCCATGAAGTAATATCCAATGATGTGCATCAGAAACCTCTTCCGTAGGGATGTTCTTCATCAGATAATCCTCAACCTTACGTGGAGTATTTGCTGTTGATGGTACTAAGCCCAACCGATGACTAACACGATAAACATGCGTATCTACAGCTAAGGTGGGCTTTCCAAACCAAACAGCTTGTATGACATTAGCGGTTTTGCGTCCAACACCTGGTAACTGTGTAAGCTCGTCTGGAGTAGAAGGAACTTCCCCGTTAAACTTCTCAACCAACATCCTTGACATATCTACCAAATGCGTTGCCTTTGAATTAGGATAAGAAACACTCTTAACATATTCAAAGACATCCTCAACACTTGCCTTAGCCATCGTCTTAGCATCTGGATAATGTCGGAATAATTCTGGTGTAATCGCATTAATCCTTTTATCTGTACATTGAGCAGAAAGCAATGTAGCACAAAGCAACTGAAACGCAGAGCCAAAGTTAAGTTCAGTTGTCACATGACCAGTATGCTTTCGAAAGTAACTTAGTACATAATCATATCTTTCTTTTCTTGTCATTCTATTATAATATGGTTTATAGAATTTTGTAGCGTAGACCATAAGTCTTTACCGATTCTACTTATTCTCTTTTATACTTACTTTATCGTCTATTATCGTAATCGCTTGCTTATTAGTTATAATCTTCAAGGATAGATGTTTGTTCTTTTGAATAACTTTCTTTGTAGCTTCCACGAAAGGAAAACTGTTGTAATGGACGATAGGATAAAAGTCTATGACCCCGAGCCCACTAAAGTCTGTAAAACCAGGTGTTTGTTCAAGATGATTATCCATATCTTTGGCGTATTCTATATTAGAAGCAAGTATCATTGTTCCTGCTGATTCACCTATATATAGTTTACCATTCTCTATTTGATCAATTAGTAACTTGTCTGTGCCAGTTCTTCTTAATTCTTGCATGAGAAAGAATGTATTACCACCCGAAACATATATATAATCACAATCATTTAAGATTCCTTCTATCTCTGTCGTGCTATATTGTGTAATCTCTAAGTCCTTAATGATAAGTCCAAGAGAAACGAGAGCAGCTTTGGCATCATCTACATATTGTGTGTAATCATCATAAATACTAGCGGTAGGAATAAATGCAATAGTCTTACCCTCCAATGGAGTGGGAACAAACTCCAATAGGATTGAAGCAACATCTGCAAACGATGAGCATAAAAAGATTCTCTTCATTGTCATATTATGTTTTAGTACATCCCAATGTCAATACAGCTGGCAGCATAAAGTAACTGAGACATTATACCATCTCTTATCTTAAAGCCAATCGCATCTCTATCCTTTTGGTTTAATGCTGCAAAGTTACTGAAAAGCTATAGATTATTTGGTGCTTTCCGAAACTTAATGTACTTTTGCATTAGAAAATTAAAACAAATCAATTATGACAACTCCAATGATAGGACTGGTTGCACTACTTGCTATTGCATTGATAGCTTGGGCAATCGCAGAACTTAAAAACAGAAGTATTACATTCACTCACTCTGAAGCTGAAGCTGAAGGGGAAGAAGAGATGAGAGAGGCTTACGAAGCTAATGGTAATAAGGAACTGAATCTTAAAGATTTGCTTGCTCGCAATAGTACGAAAGGTTACAAGTCAATTTAAAACGACAACCAATTATAAGAAGTGAGGACTACATTTATTTATGTAGTCCTCACTTTTTCATTCATTATTGAAGTAAATAAGGTTTAAACAAAAAAAGGTTGTAGAATAAATCTACAACCTTCTTTATTTATATCTTTATAAGAATTAATTCTTAAAGAATTCTTTGACGTCCTCATTAGGAACCATCTGCTCATCAAAAATATAAGCACCCGTCTTTGGGCTCTTAACCATCTTGATTACCTTTGAATATGCGCGACCATCCGAAGAACCTTCATGGAGGGTAGCGACCGCTTTCTTTGCCATAGTCTATTCGTTTTAACTATTAACTTTACTATTCAGTGCGTGCTTACTTAATCTCCTTGTGAAGAGTCATCTTCTTCAAAACAGGATTATACTTCATAAGCTCAAGACGCTCTGGAGTATTCTTACGATTCTTTGTAGTCACGTAACGGCTTGTACCAGCCATACCGCTATTCTTCATCTCGGTACATTCCAAGATAACTTGGACTCTGTTTCCTTTAGCTTTCTTTGCCATGATATTTAGTCTCCTATTACCTTAATGTCCTTCCAGT
>QWCF01000601.1_pt1 | contig 18163 bp, 19 predicted proteins | sample 1972521 | NCBI WGS metagenome assembly QWCF01 (sample SAMN09866715, study PRJNA288562) | Human oral metagenome isolate term4_saliva, whole genome shotgun sequencing...
AACACTTGGCTACGAAACGCCAAGTGTTTTATTCTTGAATCTGTTCAAACCACTGATACACTAGTGTTGCACTTGAAATCCGAATCCAAGGACCTTTTTTCGTCTCCTCCCTCAAAACATGATTACCGACACCATCACCAACGCCGCCCGTTACGCCGCTTTGCACCCTGACTTCGCCGACGCCGTCCGCCTGTTGCAAACGCTGGATTTCGCCGCCCTGCCCGACGGACAAGTGCCGTGTGAAAATCCAAACATCCGCCTCTTTATCGGCAGCGAACCGATGAGGAGCAAAGCCGATGCCAAGCCGGAAGCGCATTTGAAACACATCGACATCCAAGCTCCCATCAGCGGAGAGGAAACCTACGGCTGGATAGACAGAGGTCGTCTGAAAAACGGTTTGGGCTACGACGAAAAGCGCGACATCGAATTTTTCGACTGCGAATCGGAAACCTGGCTCACGCTCCAACCGGGCGAGTTTGCCCTCTTCTTTCCCAACGACGCACATGCTCCGCTGGTCGGCGACAGGCCAAACATACGCAAAGCCGTTTTTAAAATCCGTGTTGAAACTGAACGTCTGTAATATTCAGACGACCTCACACCCTTATTCAGGACACAATATGTCTTTTTTCAGCAGGTTGTTCCGTTCCAAACCCAAATTAATGAACTGGCAGGAATTTGTCGAATACTTTGCCCGTCGTATCCAAGACGAATTACATTTTGAAGTTAAAATCGACTGGGGTGAAGATATTGCTTCTTCGCCTATCATTGTCCATTTTCCCGAAGATAATGAAGCGTCGTTCAGCACATATTTGAGCAGCCATTACACAAGTTATCTGCAAAATCCTGATGCCTTGAATGCCATTGTTGCTGCCAATTTAGCGGTTATCCGTAAGATTCAAGACACTAAAGCCAGCGTTTCAGCACAACAAATTCTTCCGACGATTAAAAATACGATTTATCTGGAAAACACCAGACTGATCGCAAATAAGGACGAAACCGAACCTATCGATTACCTGGTATTCAAACCGATTGCGGGCGATATCATGTTGCTTTATATGGTGGATACGGATGAATCCATGCATACGCTCAACCATGAACATATGAAAGAGGCCGGTATTGAAGATGAAGACGCCTTGTATCGTACCGCCATGGATAATCTGCGCCAACGGATAAATGGACGTGTCCAAATTCATCATGCTGAAGGTTGGTCATTGGCTCAAATTCATTTGGACAACGACTATGATGCCTCCCTGATTTTGCTTTTAGACGAAGTACTTAAAGACGATCCTATGCTGCCCGCCAATCCTGTTTTTGCAGTTCCGGCACGCAACGCCCTGCTCATTTGCAGCCCGTCCGATGAAGAAGCTTTGCAGGCGATGGCAAATATTACCCTGCAGGCATTTGAAGAATCTGCCTACGCGATTTCTACCCAGCTTTACCAGTACCACAATGGTACAATCAGCGTTTTCAGAGCAAATTGATTTAAGGCCGTCTGACAAACAGGTACCCTACCCTTTACCTAAAACTTTCCCGTAAGGAAACCCAAAATGACCAAACATATCGCCATCCTCCGAGGCGACGGCATCGGTCCCGAAATCGTCGCCGAAACCGTCCGCGTACTCGACAAACTCATCGCCCAAGGCTTGGACGCCAGCTACGAATACGCCCCATTGGGCGGCGAAGCCTACGACGAATACGGCCATCCCTATCCCGAATTTACGCAAAACCTCTGCCGCAAAGCCGATGCCGTCCTGCTCGGCGCGGTCGGCAGCCCGCAATACGACAATCTTGACCGCCCGCTACGCCCCGAACGCGGACTATTGGCAATCCGCAAAGATCTGAACCTGTTTGCCAACCTGCGCCCCGCCATCCTCTATCCCGAGCTTGCCAACGCCTCCACGCTCAAACCCGAAATCGTCGCAGGCCTCGACATCCTCATCGTGCGCGAACTCACCGGCGACATCTACTTCGGCGAACCGCGCGGCATCCGCGTTCTGGAAAACGGCGAACGCGAAGGCTACAACACCATGAAATACAGCGAAAGCGAAATCCGCCGCATCGCCCACGTCGCCTTCCAATCCGCCCAAAAACGCAGCAAAAAAGTCTGCTCCGTCGGCAAAGCCAACGTTTTGGAAACCACCGAACTGTGGCGCGAAATCTTTGAAGAAATCGGCAAACAATACCCCGACGTCGAACTCTCCCACATGTATGTGGACAACGCCGCCATGCAGCTCGTGCGCGCGCCCAAACAATTCGACGTCATCGCCACCGGCAACATCTTCGGCGACATCCTCTCCGACGAAGCCTCCATGCTGACGGGCTCCATCGGCATGCTGCCCTCCGCCTCGTTGGACGAAAACGGCAAAGGCCTGTACGAACCGTCACACGGCTCTGCTCCCGACATCGCCGGACAAAACAAAGCCAACCCGCTGGCCACCATCCTCTCGCTTGCCATGCTGCTGCGTTACAGCCTGAACGATGAAGCGCGCGCGCAACAAGTTGAAAGCGCCGTCCAAAAAGTGCTACAACAAGGCTTGCGCACCGGCGATATTTACGAAGAAGGTACAAAACTCGTTTCCTGCTCCGAAATGGGCGATGCCGTACTCGCCGCCTTGTAAAAGGTCATCTGAAAACGAGAGTACGTTTTAAGCAAAATGCGCGGAAAACTCCGCGCATTTTTTCAAACAATTTTTATAGCTTTTTGAGGCCTTATCGAGAATGGTGCGGGACAGGTTATATAGTGGATTAACTTTAAATCAGGACAAAGCGACGAAACCGCAGACAGTACAGATAGTACGGCAAGGTGAGGCAACGCCGTACTGGTTTAAAGTTAATCCACTATAGTCTCATTCCCTCTTCTGCCTCCGCCAGCCTGACAGCCCAAAACAAAGCAAAAAACAGTAAAAGGTCGTCTGAAACCCTTTTCAGACGACCTTTACTATTGAAATATGGCATAATCAAAAGCATCAAAAATATCTGACAAGGAATCCCTATCGTGAGTATTTCCCTGCCCCAATACCTGCTTTACCTGCAATATATGCTTGCGGGTGTAGTGATGACTGTCGTTTTCGGCGCGATGTATCTGCGTATCACGCCTGCGGAAGAGTTGCGGCTGATTAAAAACGGCAACCTTGCCTGCGCCTTGTCGTTCGGCGGTGCGCTGGTCGGATTTTGTCTGACACTCGCGTCCAGTATTGCCCATAGTGTCAGTTTCGTCGATTTTATCCTGTGGGGTCTCGTCGCGGCAGTGATTCAAATTTTGGTGTATTTTGCCGCCACGATGATGATTAAAGGCGCAACGGAAGAACTTATCGGCAACAACGTCGCCGTCGGCGCACTCTATGGCGCGGTGTCCGTGTCCATCGGTATCTTGAATGCCGCTTGTTTGACCTGATTTATATAAACAGTTTGCAAAATATACGGCTGCCCGCATTTCCGCCCCGCTCCGTGTTATCCCATTCTTCAAAATAAGGAACCGCAATGTTCAACTTTATCAAGAAACAGTTTATCGACGTCATCCAATGGCCGAATCCCGACGACAGCCTGCTGATGTGGCGTTTCCCGATTGCCGATGAGGAAATCCAAAACGGCGCGAGCCTGACCGTGCGCGAGGCGCAGATGGCGATGTTTGTCGATGAGGGCGTAACCGCCGACGTGTTCGGACCGGGGCGTTACACGCTCAACACGCAAACGCTGCCGCTGCTGACCAACCTGAAAAACTGGGACAAACTCTTTGAATCCCCGTTTAAATCCGATGTTTATTTTTTCAATACCAAACAACAGCTTGCGCGGAAATGGGGGACGTCGCAACCCGTTACCGTGCGCGATGCCGAATTCGGCGCGGTACAGTTGCGCTCGTTCGGTATGTACGCCTACCGCATCAGCGATCCGGCAAAATTCTTTAAAGAAGTCAGCGGTGTAGCGGCAGAATACAGCGGCGCGGAGTTGGAAGCCCAGTTGCGCAATATCGCCGTCACCCAACTCGCAGCGGCGTTCGGCAGCTCAGGCATTCCGTTTTTGGATATGGCGGCAAACCAAGTTTTGCTGTCGCAAAAAATCGGCGAGTTGCTCGGCGCAGAGTTTGCCAAACTCGGCTTGACGCTCGAAAACTTCACCGTCGAAAGTATCACTCTGCCTGCCGCCATCCAAGAAGCGTTGGATAAGAAAATTTCCATGGGCGTCATCGGCGACTTGGGACGCTACACCCAATACCAAACCGCCGAATCCATCCCGCTCGCCGCGCAAAACGAAGGCGGGCTTGCTGGAATCGGCGCAGGCTTGGGCGTAGGCGCAGGCGTCGGTCAGGCAATGGCTGGCGCGATGGCAGGCATGATGCAGCCAGCGGTTCAACCGGCAGCACAACCTGCCCAAAGCGTTCAGACGGCCTCCGAAGACCCGCAGGCAAAATTGGCGAAACTCAAATCTTTGCTGGACGGCGGTTTGATTGCTCAAGAGGATTACGATAAAGCCAAAGCGGAAGTGTTGAAGCAGTTGATCGGCTGAGGAAATAGGCCGTCTGAAAACGGTTTCAGACGGCCTTTACCTGTTCGGTCAGTCTATACGGTAAAATCCAGCCGTCGATATTTCGATTTTTAAAAAACAATCCGTCCCACACTATTGCAAGGTCGTCTGAAACTTCCAACCCACTTCCGAAAAGCAAACATGTCAAACACCCCCTTCTTTAAAACCGACTGCCCGAGCTGCGGCGCGCCTGTCGAAGCGCATTCCGCCTCAGCCGTTACGCTGGTGTGCGGCTACTGCAACAGCATGCTGGTGCGGCAGGATGACGGTATCGTCGATTCCGGCCGCGATTCCGCATTGCTGGAAGATTTCAGCCCGCTGCAAATCGGTACGGCCGGCACATTCGTTACGCAACGCTTCACCCTGGTCGGGCGGCTTCAGGTGCAATACGACGACGGCGCATGGAACGAATGGTACGCGCTGTTTGACGACGGCAGGACGGGCTGGCTTTCGGAAGCAGGCGATTTGTATGTGATGACCATGCCCGTCGAAACCGACAACCCGCCGCGCTTTGAGGACATTCGGGCAGGATTTAGCGAACTGACTTTCCAAAACAAACGCTATGTCGCCTCAGACGTACGCCACATCAGCTTGAAACGCGCTGCCGCGCAGGGCGAGCTGCCGTTTGTTTTGGACGAAGACCGTCAGAACAAAGTCGCAGACTGGCGTTGCGAAGACCTTTTCATCACGCTTGATTACAGCGGCGACACCCCCGAAACCTTCTTCGGCCGCATGGTGAACTTGGATGATTTGAAGCTGGAAAATACCCGCAGCGAAGACGAAATCAAAGAAAGCGCAGGCCGTCTGAAAGGCAGTATTTCCTCGGAAAACTGCCCCAACTGCGGCTCGTCCGTCCACTGGGTCAACGGCCTCACCTCCCATCTCAACTGCCCAAGCTGCGGCAGCGAATTGGCAATCGGCAAAGACAAAGCCGAACTCATTACCGCCAACGCCATGCGCACGGCGCAGCAAAGCCTGTTTACCCTGTCCGTCGGCAGACAAGGCCGTCTGAAAAACCGCGAATTTTACGTTATGGGGGCGGTCAGATACGCCGAAACCGACGCACAGGAAACATTCGACAACCTGTTTAACGGCGCCGACCGCGTGCTCACGCCCGAAGGTCAATGGTCGGAATATCTGCTTTACAACCCGACGCAAGGTTTCCTGTGGCTGGTCGAATCCGATGACGGCTGGAACCTTTCCCAAACCCAAAACACATGGCCGCGCCTCGACCGAAACCGCCAACCGCAAGGCTGCGGCAAACTTTACGACTACGGCGGCAGGGTCGAAGTCGCGGCCGGCGCGTTCTACTGGCGCATCCGAAGCGGCGATTTGAACTATTACAGCGACTACCGCGACGGACAAAACCGCAAACTTTCTGCCGAATTGAACACGCACGAAATGGCATGGAGCAAAAGCGTACCGGTTGATTACAGCGAAGTTGCCGAGGCATTTAGCCTGAGCAGCCGCGCACCGCATTACACCGCAAAAATGGCGGCAGACGGTATTGATAAATCACTGAGAATCGTGATGACCGCCATCTTGGTTGTCGTCAACCTCCCTGCTTTGATAATCAGCGACAACCCTGCCACCCCCTCAGTCATCCTCATAGGAGCCTGGTTAATGTGGACTATGGGCAAAAAAGACGAGGACGAGGACGAGGACGAGGATTAAACCATGTCGAGAACTACTTACATCATTTTCAGTACCATCATCATCGTCATTTCCATGATTATCAGCTACGGCTCTTCCGATTCTGACGGCTCGCGTATGCACTCCGGCGGCTATTACGGCGGCGGTTATTACGGCGGTAGCGGTTATTCCGGAGGTCATAAATGACCCATATCCCCGGCAACCACGGTCTTTTGGATTTATATGGCTGTGATGAAGCTGTCTTGAAAGACGAGGGTCGTCTGAAAACCGCCCTCAAAGCCACCGCCCAAGCCGCAGAAGCCACCATCCTCGCCGAGCGTTTCCACACCTTCGGCGGGGCAGGCGGTATAACCGGCGTGTTACTGCTCGCCGAATCCCACATCAGCATCCACACGTGGCCGGAACACCGCTTTGCCGCCATAGACGCATTCATCTGCGGCGGCATGAAGTTGGAAAGAGTGAAGGAAATATTGTGCAGGGAATTGGCGGCAGAACGGGCTGTTTGGACGGTTGCGCAACGTGGCGAAGGAATATTGGACGATACTCAGCCGCCAGTAGAACAACAAAACCTGTAAAGGTCGTCTGAAACCGTCTTGATGTTTTCAGACGACCTGTCAGAACCCTAAACCGACATTCAACTCCATGCCGACACGCCGTCAATTTCTCAGTTATACCGCCGCGCTTGCCGCTGCGTCCTCTTTCTCTTGGCTGACTTACAACCGCCTCAACCGTAAACCGCCGATTTCCGTCAACCGCGTCGGGCTGCCGTTGGGGCATTTGTTGCGCGACGGGAAATTGCTCAGCCCGCCGACCCGCCGTTACGAATGCAATACGCTGATACTCGGCGGCGGCGCGGCGGGTTTGGGGGCGTTGTGGTATTTGGCGAAACACGGTCATCGTGATGTATTGTTGGCGGAAGGGTTCGAGCGCAACGGCAACAATGCCGCCTACGCCGCTTCAGACGGCCTGAAAGCGCCGAGCGGAGCGCATTATCTTGCGTTGCCGTCGAAAGAGAGCGTGTATGTGCGCGAGATGCTGGCGGATTTTGGTATCTTGCAATCGGACGGCAGTTTCAGGGAAACCGATTTGGTTTACGCGCCCGAGTCGCGCCTTTGGTATCAGGATAAATGGCAAGAACACTTGTTGCCGAAAGAAGATACGGATTCCAAACGTTTTTTTGATTTAATCGGTCGTCTGAAACAGGCTTACGGCAGCGACGGCAAAAAGATTTTCGCCATTCCAATTGCCTTGTCATCGGCAGACGAAACGTGGCGCAAACTTGATAGCCTGACGTTCAAACAATGGCTTGCGCAAGAGGGCTACACCTCGCCCGAACTCTTGTGGTATCTCGATTACTGCTGCCGCGACGATTACGGGCAGGGCATAGCGCAAGTATCCGCCTTTGCCGGACTGCATTACTTCGCCGCCCGCAACAGCGTGGAAACCGTCCTTACCTGGCCCGAAGGTTTGGCGCATCTTTCTGAAAACCTGCGCCGCCATGCCGGTTTGCAGGAAGGTTGGCAACGGTCGTCTGAAAACCGCATCCGCTTCGACAAACCCGCTTCCGTCAACGCATCCGCCGTCAAAATCAAACCCCTTTCAGACGACCGTATCGAAGTTTGGCTGCGCGACAATTCAAGCGGCGAAACCGTCGCCCTGACCGCGCAACACGTTATCTCCGCCATGCCGTTGATGGTCGCCGCCCGCATCGTCGAAAATCCCGCGCAATACGGTTTGAACATTCCCGAATACGCCCCGTGGTTGGTCGCCAATTTCGAGTTGCACAGCTTCCCGAAAGAAAAAAACAACAGCGAAACCGCATGGGATAATGTCATCTACGGCAGCCAAGGACTCGGCTATGTCGTCGCCACCAACCAGCTCATCCGCGTCGCCCGCCCCGAACGCACGATTTTTACTGCCTACACCGCGCTCAACCACGACACCCCGCAAGCCGTCCGCCGCCAACTGCTCGAAGCCACCGACGAAGCACTGCGCGACTTGGCCGCCAAAGACTTGATCGCCGCCTACGGAGAAGGCTTCTGGCAACACGTTTCCCACGTTGATGTTACGGTGCGCGGACATGGCATGAGCGTACCGAAAATCGGTTATCTGAACGACGAATCTTTGTTAAAAATCAGAAACCGCTCGTCAGGATTGCTGTTTGCCCACAGCGATTTGAGCGGCTATTCGGTATTCGAGGAGGCTTTGTATTGGGGCGTGGAAGCGGCGCGGAAGGTGTTGGAACGGGGCTGACTGCCGCAAAAAAGGCGTCCGAAAAAACAAAGACAAAAGGTTTGAATTCAATACAGAAAGCCCGATAGCCCTTTCAACCCGTTTTCACTATAATCCCCATTTCCCCACCCCACTCCCTCGCCATGCCTAAAGCCACTTTCTACACCCACGCCGCCGACCCCGCCGCCTTCGCCTGCCGCCTGATTGCGCGCGCCATACGCGACGGCGGACAGATATTGGTGTGGTCAGATTCTGCCGAGACCATCCGCCGCCTCGACCGCGACCTTTGGCAGCAAATCCCCGAAAGTTTCATTCCGCACGAAATCTGGCAGCCTGACCAACCCATGTCGTCTGAAACACCCGTATGGCTCGCATTCGGCAACACACTGCCCACCGTACTTGAAAACGCCATCGTCCTCAACCTCTCGCCCGACTTTTGGAACGAAGCCCCTGTCATCCCCGCCCGCGTACTCGAAATCGTAGGCAGCAGCCTGGAAGAACTCGCCGACGCACGCGAACGCTTCAGCGCATACAGAAAAAGCGGCTTTACCATCGAACACCACAATATGACTGGAAAAGCCTGAAACCGAAGGTCGTCTGAAAACAGCTTTACACTCCAAGCCAAAAATTTAAACAGCTTTGATTCCTTTTGAATCAAACTGGGCTATAATCCCGACTTTCTTTTACTGACCCTTTTAAAAGACGAAAACACCATGAACAAAACTTTCAAATTTAGCGCATTGGCAATCGCCGCCGCATTGGCACTGACCGCCTGCGATAAAAAAGACGCCAATACACCTGCGGCTGCCTCTGCTCCCGCATCCGCAGCTTCTGCTGCAACAGACGCATCTTCTATCGGCACACCGACCCAACAAGCCAGCTACGCAATGGGTATGGACATCGGCAGATCTTTGAAACAAATGAAAGATCAAGGTGCGGAAATCGATATGAAAGTCTTCATCGAAGCCATGCAGGCTTCTTATGAAGGCAAAGAAAACAAAATGACCGAAGCTCAAGCGCAAGAAGTCATGATGAAATTCCTGACCGAACAACAAACCAAAGCCGCAGAAAAACTTCAAGCTGACGCCAAAGCCAACTTTGAAAAAGGCGAAGCGTTCCTTAAAGAAAATGCAACTAAAGAAGGCGTGAAAACCACCGCCTCCGGCCTGCAATACAAAATCACCAAAGAAGGTGAAGGCAAACAGCCTACCAAAGACGACATCGTCGTTGTCGAATACGAAGGCCGCCTGATTGACGGTACCGTCTTCGATAGCAGTAAAGCCAGCGGCAGCCCTGCTACCTTCCCCGTCAGCCAAGTCATCCCTGGCTGGACCGAAGGCATTCAACTCTTGAAAGAAGGCGGCGAAGCCACATTCTATATCCCGTCCAAACTTGCCTACCGCGATCAGGCAGTTCCCGGTGGTAAAATCGGTCCGAATTCCACTTTGGTATTCGACGTGAAGCTGGTTAAAATCGGTAAACCCGAAGACTTCCAGCCTGCCCCCGGTCAAGTTGACATCAAAAAAGTCCAATAAGCCCGCGCTTTAACCCAATGCCCGAACCTAATCCGTTTCGGGCATTTTTCATTACAAATCCACCCCAACTGCCGTTATCTGTTTTCAGGCAGCAACGGTACGGTTTATCCGTTTCAGACGACCTTTGCAAATCCGATTCCCATCCATATCACGCATAGCATTCCGATTTTATTTTGCTATACAATGACTGCCTGAAAAAAATCGAAAGCCCGACACCATGAAAAACATCGTTATCCTCATCTCCGGCCGCGGCAGCAATATGCAGGCCATCGTCAATGCTGCCATTCCCGACGCCCGCATCGTCGCCGTCCTCAGCAACAGCGCAACCGCTGCCGGACTGGCTTGGGCAGCCGAGCGCGGCATCTCCACCGACAGCCTCAACCACAAAGACTTCCCTAGCCGCCTCGATTTCGACCAAGCCATGATGGAGAAAATCGATGCCTATCAACCTGATTTGGTCGTCCTTGCAGGTTTTATGCGCATTCTCACGCCCGAATTCTGCGCCCATTACCCAAACCGCCTGATCAACATCCACCCGTCCATCCTTCCCGCCTTCACCGGTCTGCACACCCACGAACGCGCCCTCGAAGCGGGCTGCCGCGTTGCCGGCTGTACCATCCACTTCGTGACCCCCGAGCTGGACTGCGGTCCGATTATCTCGCAAGGCATCGTCCCGATACTTGACGGCGACACACCCGACGACATTGCTGCCCGCGTCCTTACCGTCGAACACCGCCTATTCCCGCAAGCCGTTGCCGATTTCGTCGCAGGTCGTCTGAAAATCGAAGGCAACCGAGTTTTCAATTCAGCAGGCAACGCCGAAGGGCAAACCCTGCTCGCGTAATCCACTCCCAATTCGCGACACAATACAAGGAAAAACCATGAGCCAAAACCAGTTGACCCTTTTGGATATCATTTCCGAATCCGACTACCGTCAACGCCAAAGCAAAGCCATCGATTTATTCAACCAAAGCCTCAAAAACAACCCTGAAACAACGTTGGCATTATGCAATTTTGTTGTCGGCGACGTACTCAGCAACCAATCCTTTTCTCCCGGTTTCAAGCTGCACTGCCTAAACTGGCTGATCGACCATCACTTGGACCGCTGTGACGAAAGCTACGAGCAGCATCCTGAAGACGACGGCTTTCCCGAAGGTTTCTACGATTTAATCGATTGCCAGTGGAAATTCAAATGGATCATTCCTACGCTTGCCCGCGACCTTTTTCTCGACAAAAAGGAAATCGAGGAAGCGAACGAAACAATGCGTTACCACTATGAAAACATGCGGTTCAGTCTTTCATCATTTTATAAAACACTGATGCTGCAAAACATCCTGACCGGAGACCACACCGCCGCCAAAGAAAATTTCCAAAAATGGCAGCAAACCGCGACGGACGAATTTTCCGACTGTCCCGCGTGCGAACAGACCGAACAAGTCAACTTCTACCATTTCATCGGACAGTATCAAAAAGCCATCGACACCGCCCAACCCATCTTAACGGGCGAAATGACCTGCGCCGAAGTGCCGCATATTACCTACCATCCCGCCGTCGACAGCATGATACGGCTGGGCAAATATCCGGAAGCAGAGCGTCTTTTGGATGAAGCCATAGACAAAATCAACGCCGAAGAAGACGAAATTTTCGTACGCCTTATCCCCCTCTTCTCCCAACTGGCTTACAAACTCGGACAGTCGCAACGCGCCCTCGATTTGATGAACCGGCACGGCGACGCCATTATTCAACATGCCCAAAACGACAATATGCTCTATTTGGACTACCTCATCGCACTCTACCCCTTTGACGAAGATGCGGCGCAACATGCCCACGAGCTTGCCGCCGACTTCGACAAACGCAACGGCAACAGCCATTACCAAAGCCAGATAGAATTTATGTTCGGTTCGGGCAATCTCCAATAAACCAAGCTCGTCTGAAACCCTTTCAGACGACCCAAAACAGGAGGAAATATCATGAAAACACCCACCCTGCTAATCGCCGCCGCCCTCTCCCTAAGCGCCGCAAACGCCTATGCCGCAGGACTACCCCAATCAGCCACCCTGAAATACTCCGGCAGCTACGGCATACCCGCCACCATGACCTTCACACGCAGCGGCAACCAATACACCATCGTTTCCAGAATCAAAGTCCCGCTCTACCACATCCGTTTCGAATCCGGCGGCAGCATCAGCGGCAACACCATCCGCCCGAGTTACTACAAAGATGTCCGCGACGGCAAAACCTATGCCGAAGCCAAATTCCGAGGCAATCAGGTTACCTACGGTAAAACAGGCGAGCTGCAAACCGAAACCGTCGGCGGCAACATCAGCGATTTATTCACGCTGGCATGGCAGCTTGCCGCCAACGATGCGAAACTGCCCGCCCGCCTGAGCATCACCAACGGCAAAAAAATCTATCCCGTCAGCGGTATGAGCAAAATCGGCAGCGGCAGCTATACCCTGAACGGCAAAGCCATACCCGTCGAAAAATACCGCGTACAACGCGGCGACGACACTGTAACCTATTCCTTCGCCACCTCCTTGGGCAACATCCCCGCCCAAATCAGCTATACCGACGACGGCAAAACCTACGATTTGAAACTGACTTCCGTCAGCATCAACGGCAAACCTGTCAAACCCTGAAATCCCTAACTAAAAAGGTCGTCTGAAAACCATTTTCAGACGACCTTTCTTCTTTCAAAACCCTATTTAAACCACGACTTAATCCGTGCAAACAAAGACATGCTTTGTTTCTCGAAATTCTCTGCCTGCGCGGGTACGGGCAGCGCATTGCGGATCACTTTCATACCGGCAAATGTTTGGGCAACAGGCATGATTTCGATGGAGTTGACGTTCATGTGCGCCGGACGCTGATAGAGCCATAAAGCCGTGTCCGCGATGTCTTGCGGCTGAATGGATTCGACGTTTTCATAAACCTTTTCCGCACGCTCGTCATCGCCCTTAAAGCGGACGTTGGAAAACTCGGTACCGCCGCACAAACCCGGCTCGATGTTGGTGACGCGGATGTTTTTATCCGCCAATTCCGCGCGCAGGTTCATGCTGAACTGGCGCTTAAGAAAGTCAGACCAACGATGTTCGTTTGAATCATGGTTTCCCAATCGCCAAAATCTGCTTTGTCCGCCGTTTCCAAACCCAAAGCCAATCCGGCGTTGTTGATCAGGCAATCGATTTCGGCAAAATTTTCAGGCAGGCTGTCGAGCGCGTTGCGTATCGACTCGGTACGCGAAACGTCCATTTCCAAAGGATAAAACCGCTCGCCCAATTCAGCCGCCAATGCCTGCAGTTTCTCGCCGCGCCGCGCCGCACCGATAACAAAATAACCGGCCTGCGCAAACGTGCGGCACATCGCCTCACCGAAACCTGCTGACGCGCCGGTAACCAAAATCGCCATAACTATTTCCTTTCTTTTCTCGTTTTGTAAACCCATTTCAGGTATGATTGCAACTTTTCAGACGACCTCTTCGGATGTCGTCTGAAAAATATGAATAACAAAATACTATCACAGGACACAAAAGCCATGAATACCAAACTCTTCTCAGCGGCGCTGCTCGCTGCCCTGACCCTTGCCGCCTGCGGTGGCGGCGCACCCGCGCAACCCAAAGGCCCGATCTCCGAAGACCGTACCACTGCGTTCAAATCCATGATGCCCGAGTTCTCCGGCATGGGCAAAATGGTAAAAGGCGAAGAGCCTTACGACGTAGAGAAATTCAAGCAGGCTGCGGCAACCTTTGCCGAAAGCAGCAAAAAACCTTTCACCTTCTTCCAATCTGACGACAAAGGCAACGGCCGCGCCCTGCCTGCGGTTTGGTCTGATGCGGCTAAATTCAAAGCCGAAGAAGACAAATTCGCCGCAGCCGTTGAGAAACTGAACGCCGCCGCACAAACTGGCAAGTTGGAAGAAATCAAAGCCGCTTACAGCGAAACCGGCGCAAGCTGCAAATCCTGCCACGACACCTTCCGCGCTCCGGAAGAATAAACCGCTGCGCAGAAACACAAAAAGGTCGTCTGAAATCCGGTTTCAGACGACCTTTTGAGTTTCGATGAACAGGAAAAAAGTCATATCCGAACATTGCGGACAAGTATCCCAAACCGGCTTTTTGTACCGCTGTCATTTCTCTTTTCACGCAGACGCAAGCCGATATGACGCTATCCATTCCCGACAAGGCGCGCTTATCCTGATTTTTTCGATTTGGCGCGGCGCACGGTAATGCTCTCGCCCCCGATACCCCAGTTATCCATATCCACTTCGTCAATGACGACGACCGTGGTATGCGGATTTTTATTCAATACACGGGCAAGCAACTCGGTAACGCCATGGATAAGCTTGGCTTTCTGTTCGGCATTCGGAGCCTCGCTACCGCCCGTTACCTTGATATTAACGTAAGGCATCATTGTCCTTTCTAAGATGTAGTAAATTCAAATAATCCGATTCATAGTGTCTTTCTCGCTCCCGCCTGCGCAGGAAGAGAAATATAGTGGATTAACTTTAAACCAGTACGGCGTTGCCTCGCCTTAGCTCAAAGAGAACGATTCTCTAAGGTGCTGAAGCACCAAGTGAATCGGTTCCATCGGTTCCGTACTATCTATACTGTCTGCGGCTTCGTCGCCTTGTCCTGATTTAAAGTTAATCCACTATAACGGCTTAGAAACGTCCTGTTTTTATTTTATTCCGCCTTAAGCGATGGGTTTAAAGGTCGTCTGAAAACTTTCAGACGACCTCATCATTATCCGGCATTCATCTTGTCTTCAAATGCCGCCAAAATCAGCGCGACTTCTTCTGCGTCTTTGACCACCCTTACCGCGTCAAACAGTTCCTGCGCTTCTCCAAACTCTTTCTTCATCATGCCCAGCCATTGTTTCAGACGAGCGACGGGGTATTTGTTGTTTGCTTCTTTGGCGAGACACAAGTGAAAAAATTGATTTATCCACGTCGAAACTTCGGTGAAATCAGTATCGCGGACTGTTTCGCCGTTTTCGTATTGTTTGATTTGGCGCGCCAAATCGGGGCGGATGACGGCGCCGCGACCGAGCATGACGCTGTTGCAGCCCGTCATCTCTTTAATGCCGATATAGTCTTTGAGGCTGAACACGTCGCCGTTGGCGGTTACGGGGATGGCGACGTGTTCGCGGATTTTGCGTATCCATTCCCAATGCGCGGGCGGTTCGTAGCCTTCAACTTTGGTGCGGGCGTGTACGGTCAGGGCGCAGGCTCCGCCTTCGGCAATGGCGGCGGCGCATTCGAGCGCGAGGCTTTTGTCTTCGTAGCCGAGCCGCATTTTGCCTGTGAGTGGTATATGTTCGGGCAGGCGTTGGCGCAGGGTTTTGACGATGTGATGGATAAGGTCGGGCTCTTTGAGCAGGACGGCGCCGCCTTTGTGTTTGTTGACCGTAGGGGCGGGGCAGCCGAAGTTGAGGTCGATTTTGTCCGCGCCGAAGCGGACGGCTTCCAAAGCGTTGACCGCCATATTGTCGGCGTCGCTGCCTAAAAGCTGGACGGTACAGGGCGTGCCTGCGGGGGTCTTGTTGCCGTTGGCAATTTCGGGGATGTATTTGAGCCAGGTGGAACGGGAATGGACGGTGTGGGTAATGCGGACGAACTCGCTGACGCATTCGTCGTAGCCGCCGATACGGGTCAGCAAATCGCGCATCACATCGTCCACCAGCCCCTGCATGGGCGCAAGGATAAGCTGCATATCGGAGAAGGTCGTCTGAAAAAAGGATATGCGTATTGTAGCGGTATATCGGTTAAAATACACGCTTTCCACATAGACGGCGCAAGCGATGGCGATGAACGAAAAAATCCGTTTGATTATCGATACCGACCCCGGGCAGGACGATGCCGCGGCCATTTTGGCGGCACACGGTCTGGCACGGCGCGGCTTGGTTGATTTTTTGGGCATGACCGTCGTCGCGGGCAATGTCGGCGTAGATTTAGCGGCAAAAAACGCGCGTATCGTCTGCGATTGGGCGGGCGAGGAAGATTTCCCCGTTTACGCCGGCGCAGTCAAACCTTTATTGCGCGAACTGGAAACCGCGGAAGCGGTGCACGGCAAAACAGGCTTGGACGGTACGGCGTTGCACGAGCCGCGCTGTCCTTTGCAAAAGCAGCACGCAGTTGCCTATTTGGTCGAAACCTTGAGCTGCGCCGAAGACGCTTCGATTACTTTGTGTCCGATAGGTCCGCTGACCAATATCGCGCTGGCGTTGAGCATCGCGCCGGAAGCCATCCGCGCCATCAAACGCATTGTTCTGATGGGCGGCAATTATTTTGAAGCAGGCAACATGACGCCAGCCGCCGAATTCAATTTCTTCACCGACCCGCACGCGGCGCAAATCGTGTTGCAAAGCGGCGCGCCGATTACGATATTGCCGCTGGACGTTACCCACAAGGCGCAAATCACTTCTGAACGCATGAACCGCTTACGTCGTCTGAAAAACGCCAACGGCAGCCGTTTGGCGGATATTTTGCAAAGTTACGAACGCTTCGACATTCAGCAGTTCGGTTTGGAAGGCGGCCCGCTGCACGACCCTTGCGCCGTTATCTGCGCCGTGTTCCCCGAATTGTTTTCAGGCAGGATGTGCCGCGTGGATGTGGAGACGCAAAGCGGACTTTCCACTGGCGCGTGCGCCGTCGATTGGCACGGAACGACCGGCAAAACGCCCAACGCGCTTTGGATCACCGAAGTCGATGCCGACCGTATGTTTGAAGAACTGACCGCCGCCATTGCCGAACTGCCTTGATTTCCCGATTTTGATTTTTCAGACGACCCCTTTTCAGACGACCCCATCATGAACCCGAAAATTCCCGCCACAGCAGCCATGTTGGTCAAAAACTCGGAACGTTATCTGACCGAAGTATTAACCGCGCTTCAAGACTTCGACGAAGTTTTGCTGCTCGACAACGGCTCGACCGACCGTACCTTTGAAATTGCCGAACGCTTCACCAACGTCAGTTATTACAAACACGACTTCATCGGCTTCGGCCCGATGAAAAACCTTGCCGCCCGCCTCGCGCAAAACAATTGGATATTCAGCATAGACAGCGACGAAGTGGCGGATAGCGAATTAGTTGCAGCCATCCGCAAAGCCGTCGCGGAAAACAAAGAACAAAACATCTTCTCGCTCTCGCGCCTGAACCACTACAACGGCCGCCTGATCAAAGCCTGCGGCTGGTATCCCGATATTATCCCGCGCCTTTACCACCGACGCTTTACCCGCTTTTCCGACCGTCAGGTGCATGAATCGCTGATCTTGCCGCCCGATGCAAACGTCCGTCCACTCGAAGGTCGTCTGAAACACTATTCCTTTGAAAACGCCGAAGTGCTGATTCAAAAAATGCAGCAATACAGCTCGCTCTACGCCGAAGAAAACCGCTACAAAAAAGACAGCTCGCCCTTCAAAGCCCTGTTGCACGGCAGCGTATCGTTTGTCAAAAACTACCTGCTCAAACGCGGTTTCGCCTACGGCACGGACGGCTTGACCATTTCCATCGCCAACGCTCAAGGTTCGTACTACAAATACGTCAAACTTTACGAGCGCAACCGCAATATCAGCGTCGCCCTGATTGTAACCACCTACAACCGCCCCGACGCGCTGGAGCTGGTTTTGAAATCCGCGCTCGCGCAAACCCGCCTGCCCAACGAAATCATCGTCGCGGACGACGGTTCGCGCCAAGACACCGCCGAAGTCGTTGAGTTCATCCGCAGCCATACCGACATCCCCGTCAAACATTCTTGGCGGCCGGACGATGGCTTCCGCGCCGCCGAATCGCGCAACCGCGCGCTGGCGCAGGCAAAAAGCGACTACATCATCCTTATCGACGGCGACATGATACTCGACCCTTCCTTCATCGCAGACCACCTCAAGCTCGCACGCAAAGGCAGGCTGATACAAGGTTCACGCGTCATCCTGACCCAAGCGCGTACCGAAGAAATTTTAGACTCCGGCGAATTGCCCGATTTGTCCGTGTTCAGCCAAGGCATAGAAAAACGCCTCTCCGCCCTGCGCTGCCGCAGCCTGTCCGCCCTGATCGGCAGACAAAGCAGCCGCAAACACAAAGGCATCAAAACCTGCAATATGGGCTTTTTCCGCAGCGATGCGCTTGCTGTCAACGGCTTCGACAACCGCTTTGTCGGCTGGGGGCGCGAAGACAGCGAGTTCGTCGCCCGCCTCTTCCATAACGGCATGAAACGCCACAACCTCAAA
>QWCF01000481.1_pt1 | contig 18067 bp, 10 predicted proteins | sample 1972521 | NCBI WGS metagenome assembly QWCF01 (sample SAMN09866715, study PRJNA288562) | Human oral metagenome isolate term4_saliva, whole genome shotgun sequencing...
CGCTGCCACGACTACATCTATGGCAATGAGGGTATGAAGAAGACGGCCTTTTGGGAATTGTTGAACCTCATTTTCTGCAAACTCTACGATGAAAAGCGTCGCAATATGGATGCCAAAGAAGGTATCAGTTACCGTCGCCGTTTTTGGGTGGGTGTGAAGGAGCAGTTTACCGAAGAAGGTCGTAAGGCTGTGGCCGACCGCATTCGTGGCCTTTTTGAAGAATTGAAAGAAAGCCAAGTATTCCGTGATGTCTTTGACGGTTCGGAGCAGATTATGCTTTCCGACCGTGGCCTTGCTTTCGTGGCAGCTGAGTTGGCAAAGTATTCTTTCCTCGATGCGACGGTCGATGTGAAGGGTACGGCTTACGAAACCATTGTGAGCAACACTCTAAAACAGGAGGCCGGTCAGTTCTTTACTCCTCGCAACATCATCAAGTGTATGGTGGAGATGCTCGACCCCGACCAAAACACCCGTGTACTCGACCCCGCTTGTGGTTCGGGTGGTTTCTTGGTGACCGTGCTCGACCATGTTCGTCACAAGATTACACGCAACCTTTATCCTGAATTGGACGATGTGCGCTTGGCAGCACGTGTTAATACGCCCGAGGTGGATGAATTAGTTCGCAACTATGCCGAAAAGATGATTTTCGGTTTCGACTTCGACCCCGACTTGAAGAAGGCAGCGCGCATGAACATGGTGATGGCAGGTGATGGCCATAGCAATATCTTCAACATCAACTCACTGGATTATCCGCAAGGTGATAAGCCCGACCGTCCACTTATTGCAGAAGCTGTCAATGAGAGCATCAAGCACAGCAAGGACAAGGACTTTCCGTTTGGCACATCTGAGGACAATGCACAGGGTAAGTTCGACATGATTTTCACCAACCCACCATTTGGTGCCAAAGTGGAAGTGGATGTGGAGATTGCTCGTCGTTATGCGTTGAATAGCAATGCTCCTGAAGTGCTCTTCATTGAAGCCTGCTACAACTTCTTGAAGCCCGGCGGCAAGATGGGTATTGTGCTACCTGATGGCATTTTGGGTAACCCCAACACCGAAAGCGTGCGCAAATGGATTTTAGAACACTTCAAGCTCTTGGCATCAGTGGACCTCCCCGTTGAGACCTTCTTGCCTCAGGTGGGTGTACAGGCATCGTTGCTATTCCTTCAGAAGAAGACTGCCGAGGAACTGCTTGTTCCGCTTGACAAGGAAGACTACGATGTGTTTATGGCCATTGTAGAACAAGTGGGTAGAGATCGTCGTGGTGTACCCATCTACAAAAAGGATGAAGACGGTGCAGAGATTCTCTTTGCCCACGAGAAGAAATGGCTAACCTATGCCGACAACGGACGCGAAATTGTACGCAGCCGCCGTGAACGTATCAAGCGTTTGGCAGACGATCTGCCCGAAGTGGCTGCGGCTTATGCTAAATTTGTGGAGGAGCATCAGTAATGAAAACCACTATAGTAAACAGCAGTTTTACGTATAAAACAATGCGCATAGATGGAAAGTTCCATCTTAGTGACGGCTTGCAAGTTCGTAAGTTGATAAAAAATGCACCTTACAAAGTAAGGTCAATTTTTGATGTAACCTCAAATATATATTGCCCAGGAATATTCCAAAGGCACTACACCTCAAGTGGAACGCCTTTTTTAGGTGGAGCTGATATTCAAAAGCAATCTTATGATTCGGGTAAATATCTAAAAGAAAGCACCACACCTAATCATGAAATCTTAGCAATAAAGAAAGGCTGGACATTGGTTACATGCGGAGGTACTGTTGGTGAAACAGCTTTTGCTAATCGTGAATTAGCTAAATGTTGGGTTTCTCAGCATGTAATGCGACTAATCCCCGATGGAATTAAGCCTGGCATGCTATATAGTTACTTAGCGACAAATGAAGGCAAGATGCTATTAACCACCAATACGTATGGTTCTGTGATTCCTACGTTGAATTCAAACAGTATTGGTGAGTTGCCAATTCCAGAGTTTCCTGAGTCGTTTCAGCAAGAAGTAGATGATTTGATTCAAGAGTCTGCAAGATTGCGAGAGGAAGCGGCAGATATGCTTGAAAAGAGCAAAAATCTCTTGAAAGAGAAAGCAGGCCTAGATAATCTTGTATCAGAAGATTATGACTACTATGGTCATCGTTCTGCCGACAGAAAGGTTTCATGCTTTTCAATAAAACAAAAAGAAATTACTACGACTACTATTAATGCATTCAACTATTCAAGAAGAATATTGAACACTAAATCAAAAATACAAAGTACTGTTCCTCTTAAAGAGGTTTTACTATATAATGATGTGTTTTCAACTGGCTCTTTCCCACGTGTAGAGGTTTCTGGGAATAATGGTATTATGCTAATTAACCAGTCAGATATATTTGATGCAATCATAAAAGGTAAACGCATCTCAAAACGTAGGGTAAAGACCGATAATTTAGTTGAATATGGCGAAGTTCTAATAGCTGGTGTTGGTACACTTGGCGATAGCGAGAAGTTCTGTCATGTGATTTTTGCTAATGAAGACCTTGTCGGACAGTTAGTATCAGGTGAATTTATACGAATGAAGACTACTAAAGAAGTTACATCAGGTTATTTGTTTGCTTGGCTTGATACAGACTATGGTTTTAGACTCATACGTAATACCCAGGCGGGGACAAAACTTTGTAGACCTATACCAAGAATGTTGTTAGAGATACCTGTTCCTCTAATTGACAGCGATTCTATGCAGGAAATTGATAGATTGGTTCGAGAAGCTCATACCAAGCGTTATCAAGCAAACTGCAATGAACGCAAAGCCATCTCGATGGTAGAAAAAGAAATCGAAAGTTGGACTACCTCAAAAAAGAATTAGCATATGGACGAAAACATAGAAATATTCACCCGCCTATGGGAACATGCCGAAAATGAAGTGGTAGAATTTAAGAAGGCTGAAACCAACTTCGATATAGATGAATTGGGTAAGTACTTCTCTGCCCTCAGCAATGAAGCTAACTTGCGTGAACGCGAGTTTGGCTGGATTGTATTTGGCGTGTGGGATAAGAAGCATGAGATTGTTGGTACCTCCTTCAAAGATGGTGAAGTGGCGCTCAACAAATTGAAGCAAGATATGTCGCAACATACCACTGACGGATTAATCTTTCGAGAGATTATTCCGTTGGAGGTGGAAGGCAAACGTGTGCTCTTGTTCAAGGTTCCTGCCAACAAGACGAGATACGCCAACAGCCACCAAATCCTGATTGGACAGCACAATTGGTGCCTAACGCAACGATAGATGATCTTGATGAGTTGGCTATTGCTACCGCTCGTATCATGTATAAGAAGGTACATAAATCTTCGATTCCTGCTGAAGAAATAGATGGTTGGACAGTAGACGAATTTCTCTCTAATAGTGGCGTAATGCGTGACGGACAACTCACACGTGCTGCCATCTTGCTACTTGGCAAACCTCTCTCACTTCAGAAGATACATCCCGCTGTGGCGCAGATTACATGGACATGGGAAGATAAAGATGAGACTGTGATTGACTACGAACACTTCACGATTCCCTTTATTTTGACCGTGGATAAAGTTTTGGCCAAGATACGTAACAAAACCATGCGTGAATTGCCTGGTGGTACGCTCTTTCCTGACACCATGAAGCAGTATGACGACTATACCATACGCGAAGCTCTCCATAATTGCATCGCTCATCAGGACTATACGCTTCAAGAACGCATCTCGTTTGTGGAAGGCGACGACAAACTGTACTATGGCAATGGCGGCAGCTTCATTCCCGGTACTATCGAGAATGCGTTAGAGCATAAAGGCCCTCAGCGCCATTATCGTAATGAATGTCTTTGCACAGGTATGGTAAACTTCAACATGATTGATACCGTAGGACGTGGCATCAAAAAGATTTTTGCTGAACAGCGTAATCGCTATTTCCCAATGCCTGACTATGACATCGATAATAATAAGCGTAGCGTTGACGTGACTATTTACGGTAAGATGCTTGATGAAAAGTATAGTTCTCTACTGAAAACAAACACAGACTTGACGCTAAAAGAATGTGTTTGGTTGGATGCCATTCAAAAGCATCGTCCTGTCACCAAAGATGCCATCAAGCATTTGAAGGAGAAAGGACTCATAGAAGGACGTTCGCCCAACTATATTATTTCGCTAACTGTCGCTAAGTTGACGCATCAAATTGGACATTACACCAAGGAAAAGGGGCTTGAGGAAAAACTGCTTGAGCAAACCATTCTGCAATTAGCAAGGGATGCTGGTAATGAAGGGTTTAAGTTGGCAGATGTTTATGAAGCCTTACACAAGAACCTTCCTGCTTCAATGAATGCTACTTCAAAGAAAAGGTATTTAGGGCGTTTGCTCTCTAAGATGGGGGTATCAGACTTACTTCAAATAGAAGGAAGAACATGGAGAATAACCGAAATAGGATTGACTAAACTGCGGTTATAATTCGGCTATAATTCATAGATGAATTTGCAAAGTAGTTCATTATCAAGCATATTACATTGAAATTCGGTTATAATTCGGTTATAATTCGGTTATAATTCGGTTATAATTCGGCTATATTCCGATTTCTATTTGCTGGCCATTTGTTGAAGTGCACCATGTACTAGGGCTAACATTGAGTATCAATGCTTTATAACGTAGATTCTATTTGCTGGTCATTTGCTGAGATAAGATAACGGATTGTTTAAGATCTTCCAACTAATATAAAACATATAGCCCATGTCAAGGTATCATAAAGAACAAATAGAGTGTCCGCACTGCCATCATAAAGGTGAGTTTGACCTTTGGGAGTCGGTGAATGTGGACCTCGATCCCGAACTTCGGAGACAAATATTGAGTGACCGCCTCATTGGCAGACTAAAGAACATACTTGATAATAACAAATAAAAGCAGCATATTTATGGCAATAATCAAAAGACCTCCTCATGATGATGGACCTGTAAACGCCGGTGAACAGCGTTTGCTCGATTATCTGTCCGTGAAGTTGCCCAACAATTATTTCATCATTCCCAACTGCAACATTGCCATTACGGGACCAAACCGTATCATGAAGTATTGGGAGTATGACTGTATTGTGGTGACTCCTCATGCCCTCTACCATATTGAAAATAAGGATTGGGCAGGAAATCTCGAAGGCGACGACTATGCTTGGTTCCGTAATGGTCAAGAAGTGGCAAACCCACATAAGACAGCCGGACTAAAGAGCCGCATCCTCGCTTCTAAAATTAAGAATCAACATCCCGACTGGAACTTTGGCCAAATCATTACTTTGGTTACGTTGAGCCATCCTCAGCAATCAAAGTTTGGTTTGGATCCAACTTGTGACACTTACAAGCAGACGTTCACACTTGGGGATGCGCTTGTTGATTTTATCTCCAACCATGAACTCGTGGCACGTTCGGAAAACGGCATTCAGCCATTGATGGCGCAACTTACCGATTTCCTTACAGGAGAATCTGTGGAAAGAAGACGTGCAGAACGCACCACCATTTTCAACTATACCATCGAAGAGAAACTTCAAGAAACGGAAGAGTTTACGGAGTACCTCTGTGTTCCGCAGTTTATCGCTACGGCTCGTTACCGTGTGCGCGAATATCCTCTGGATGTAGCCGATAAGAGCCCGAAGGAACTACAGCAGCTCAACCTGTCTGTGCAAAATGCTTATATGGCACAGGAGAAGATTGGCGACTCTCCTTATATTGTCAATACAAAGTGCCAGATGAACGAAGAGCAGACTTACTACTATGAGATAAGTCGCTATCAAGATGAGAGTTCTCTGCGTGCAAAGCTCAATCAAAAGACTTTTAAGCAGACCGATAAGCTTAGCATCATCATGGATGTGGCGAACGCTTTGAAGGCAGCCCACAAGGTGCAGGTATATCATCGTAATGTGTGTCCTGAGAATATTTATGTGTATGAAGGCGGCAGAGCAGCCTTGGCTAACTTTAGAATGTCATGGTTTGTAGAGCATATCGACTTGAGTTTCTCAGTAAATTCAGCGGGCGATCAGTCGTCTCCTTTCACTGCTCCAGAACTATTGGATGGCGATGTAACGTCTGCCAGCGACATCTACTCTTTAGGTGTAGTATTCTACCAACTGATGGTGGGCAAATTACCTTTTGATAGCGTCTTGACATTTATGACCGCTTTGGGTGGTGAACTTCCTGAAGACCATCTACCCAGCCATGTGCTGAAAGAGCTACCTGCATGGATGGATGAGTTTGTAAAGAAGACGATTGTGGCTGATGCAGATAAACGTTGGCAAACAGCGGATGAAGTGCTTGACTTCCTCAATGCGGCGATTGATGAAGAAGTACATAAAACGATTGCAACTTCTCATACGACTTCGACCCAACATGCGGAGAAGGCGTTGTACCTGAAGGATATGAAGCCTGGTATGAAAGTTTCTCCCAGCATGACACTTCATGAAATATTAGGACGTGGTGGCTTTGGACGAGTATTTAAGGTATGGCACGACATGCAGAAGCAGTTCTTGGCCATCAAGATATTCGAGAAGGATGCCTCTATTGATAATGCCATCAATGAGTTTAATGCGCTTAAAGAATTACATCATCCCAACATTGTAGAGTTCAAACATAACGACAGAACCGTTCCCGGTGGTTTATTCTTTACTTTGATGGAATTGCTTGATGGCGAAAACCTTCAAGAATACACAAAGGGTGATTTGCGCCTTCCTGCTGATGAAATTTTCAAGATGGCAACACAGATTCTTAATGCTTTGGTCTATATGCAAAGCAAAGAGCCTCCTGTGTACCACCGCGACATCAAGCCCAGCAACATTATGTGGCACAAACGCCAGCTGTACAAGTTGATTGATTTCAATATTTCGGCTACGACAGATGATAAGTCGTTTGGAGGAACCTTCCCTTATATGGCTCCTGACCTTATCGTTTCAGGCAATAAGATTGACTGGGATTGCTCTGCCGACACATTCGCGCTTGGCATCACGCTTTACGAACTGCTTGCCCATGCTTATCCATGGCCTGGTGGAAACTTGCGTCCAAACATTCACAAGTTGCCTACTGATATTCGAAACTATAATGATAAACTATCCAATGAGATGGCTGATTTTGTGATGAAGTCGATCATTACCGATAAGAATAATCGTTTCAAAACAGCACAAGAGATGCTGGATGCACTGAACACTATCGGATTGGATGATATGCAAAAGGATTCATCTGTCATTTCTGTTACTCACAATGGAGAAGATGTTGGGAATCCTGTGGACTACATTAACTCATTATATAGCCAAAGCCGCCATGGCAATGGAGGTACACGTGCTGGCGTAGCTCAACATGCGTTTGATACGTTAACTTATTCTGAAACTCGCTTGGACAGAGAGTTAATTGCCGATATTGAAGCTTTGAAGTACAAATTGATTATCATTACTGGTAATGCAGGTGATGGTAAGACTGCCTTTATTCATCGCATAGAAGATAAGGGCGTGGATAAGCAGCAATTTGACACGAACAATGGTTCGCAATTCTATATTTCTGGTGTTCGATTCGAGTCAAATTATGATGGTTCACAGGATGAAGACGACAAAGCTAATGATGATGTATTGGCTGAGTTCCTTTCTCCTTTTTATGGTCTGAATGATTATACGCAAGCTCAAGAAGGACGTGTGATTGCTATCAACGAGGGTCGCTTGGTGGACTTTTTGTCAATGCGTCCTGAATTGCGTGTGCTGCAGGACAACATCGAGGAGTACTTCTATAAAGAAGGTCATGCTGAGTTATTGCCGGGTTTGATGGTGATAAACTTGAACCTTCGCTCTGTAACAGCTCGCGATGCTGAAACAAAGACTCCGAGCTTGTTGGCACAACAGATGAAGAAGTTGACACGCCCTGAATTGTGGGGTAAGTGTCAAAACTGTCCTGTGGCCGACCGTTGCTTTATCAAATACAATGTGGACACCTTCCAAGATACCAGCGCTGGTGATGAGGTCATCAACCGTTTGGAATGGTTGGTGCGCACCATCGTTTATAAACGTGAACTCCATATCACCATGCGCGACTTGCGCTCGATGATTGCGTGGATGTTGACTCGCGACTATTCGTGTGGGGAAGTAAAGGCACTGATTGAATTGGTAAATGCCGACAATGTACCTGAGTACTATTGGCAATATTACTATTTCAACCTGACTGCGCCTGTTACATACCCGGACCCCAACAAGGTAGAATGCTTCGAGCTGCCGACACTGGAATCGAACGACCGTTTGGTAAAGTTACTTCGTGAAACAGACGTTGCAGGTGTGGCTTTACCGGCATTCGACCGTGATTTGTACTATCGCACGAAACGTCCGAACGATTATATTATCTTCAGCGACCGTACACGCTCTTTGCTGAAGGATTTCAATGATTGCAATCAAATTATCCCTGCATACGAAGTGAAGTCGGATGATGTTCGTATGGCTGTTACAAGTCGTCATAAGTCGTTCGTGCGTCATCAATATTTTGAAGGAGCCATTGATTTCAGAAGAAGATTACCTTATCGATATGCCAGTGCTTTTGAAAAGCAGTTGCGCCTTGAAGATCCAAAGGAATTGGCCAAAACTATGCAAGACCTTGCGAGTGCAATTTCTGCCAGTGAGGGCTGTTCTAATGAAATGCTAACTAAGGGTTATCTTCTTTTGGCAAGTTCAAATGTGGCAGACCCCATTTCAAAGAGCTACCGTCGTTTCTCATTGGATGAGTTCGAGCTCTATGTGAATAAGACTGAATACTTGACAAAGTACATCGAGTATGAAAGCGACAGTTTGATATTCCGCCATAAAAAGGATAAGTTTATCCAACTGACGGTAAGTCTCGACTTGTATGAAATGCTGGAATACATTCACGCAGGCTTTAGCCCTTCTGTGAACGACTTGCGTGGTCGCTTCATAGAACTTCAGATATTTAAGAATTTGCTGGAGGCAAAAACGTATTCGGAGATACTTGTGACAAAGAATAATCGCAAGTTCACTGCTATACGATTGGATGGTCAAAAGCATATAGTAATTGAACCTCTTAACGTGCAATGATATGATATTAAAACTAAAGAAAGGAACAGGCGTACAGGCCTTCCTGAATAAGGAAATATTCTATGTCGATGTTAAGTCGGTAAAGCTAGACCGTGTGCTGACCAATCTTTTTATTAAGATGTATGCTGACGGTGCTCCGGTATCAATGGCTTTCCGTAAAGAATATACCATTGACATACTAAAAGAGAACTTGGCGACCTTGGAAAATCAAGGTGTGATGCATGGCGTAAGCGACAACCCTGATGGCGTGGAAGACTGGCTCCGCAGTTCGCTATTGGAGTTGGTGAATCGCGGCAACGTGGTGAAAGAGCATGTCTCAACATTAAAGCCGCTTCATTTGCTAAGTTTTCGTGTTCAGAACAGTAAATTCTGTCGTGACTACCGTGCCTCAGATCAACTTTATCTCATGTTGCGAAGCAATCCGGAAGTAATGCATGGATTGGTACGCTACCTTAGTAAGGGTTGGGATAAGCAGACGGGAGAAATCGTATCAAGTGAAGATCTGGATGTAGATACTACAGGTATTCTTTATATTACCAAGCCTTTGCGTGAGCGTAAGACATTAAATAAAGTGGCAGAGGCTATTCCACAGCCGTTCCTCCGTGACCAGGCTACGTTGTTCAATGACGATATTCGTCGGTTGCTTCTTTACAAGGATAAGCTCCCAAGAGCCGTATTCATCGACTATCTGAGAATCCTTTGTGGTTTTCATTTGGCTTTGTATGCAATGAAACTGATTTACTTGCTTCCGAAGATGGTGGATGCAGGTTCACGTCAAGTAGAAGACGACTGGTCGATGCTCGTTGATGTGACTGACGATTTGGACAGCATTGTTTCTGCATACGCCTGTAAAGATGTAGAAAGGATGCAGAATGGCATTGGCAAATACATTCGTTCTACCTACATGGCTGACATCATTCAAGACAGAAAACCATGCTCTATTGACGAAGCGCTGAGAATACTGAAAGAAGAGAACAATAAGTCAGATGGTTTCTATGAATCCGTTTTGAATGGAATCCGGAAGGATCTTCCCAACTCGGATGAGAAAGAGTTTGATAAAGAAGACTTCAGAGAAATGCTTGAGCTGTTTCCTGAAGATGACTACTTCGATATGTTGGTTCATGTATTAGAAAAATCAAACTTGGGTAACTATCAGTATCGCTACTTACACGAGTTTCTTGATGCAGTGGCAATGAAGAACTCTTCATCTATGCTTTTGGCTGATAGTCGCTCACGCCGCCATCCACGACGTGGTGCACTCGGCTCGAAGCTCTTAGAGACATTGGTGCAGCTCCTTGTGTTAAAGGAAAAGCCTACTGGTGGTTACGAAACTCGTTCTTTATCGATTGACGAATTAATCAGTGAAATTCGTGACCGGTATGGCTTAATCATCAATGGTGTAAACGAGAAGCGTTTTGCCAATGCGGATGTGGAAATGAATGAAGCATTCCGTAAAAATGTTGAAGCTTTTAAGGATAAACTACGTCAGATTGGTTTCTATACCGATATGAGTGACTCTTGCATCCTACAGAAGATTCGCCCACGCTATAAAATGTAAACAATGGAAGAAATAAGAACTCTATATTACGAGCGTTTCATACAACATGTTGTTGAAACGTATGCACCAAAGTTGAAGCAAGTTCGTCCGGGGCATTGTATGAAGATTACAGGCCTCGCGCTGAAGGAACTTCGTGTTCTGCTTCCTTTGTTGCGCTCCATCAATAAGGATTTGTCGGTGTTCATTCTCTCTGAAGAAGAAAAGGGAGAGGAATTTATCCATGCAACCAAGCTTATTGAATTGAGAAATGACCCCACAAAGGCAGTGCTCATCTTGGTACCGACCAATAGCAGAACGTCAGCAGAAGACTCTTATGGTGACGCTACGTTCCAAAATTTGTCAGCATCAGACCTACAGGATTCCTTCATTCTAAAGTTGATTGACGAGATTCCGGAGGAAAAGAAATATAGCTGGACACAGATATTTGAACTGCTTAGAGACGAGGTTCATGCCTACAAGAATGATGTAATCTCGTACATACTTTATTTGGAACTAAACCAGTTCTCAGATGAAGCATGGGGTAATGGATTATTTGTGTTTGGCATGTGGCCTGACATGGCGCTTCTCAGGGATGAGAATGCTGTGCGCAGACGTTTCATGCTGAACAAAGAAAAGGCTTCAGTTATTATCTCTGATTTTTCTTTGACTGCAGCTGATCGCATTTCTTCTCTTCCTATCGAGAGAGGAACAATTCAACGTGCCCTTATGAGCTTTCTTACCTCTGATGATTCTGTAGAAGATGCTAATTCTTTGTTTGAATCTATTCTGCGCAATCATCCAGAGTTTAACTATGCCAATATTCCATGGCTTGAAACTGGGTCTTCAGGCCCAGTAAAGGTAATGGTTGACTTAAACACGGGTAAGGATTCGAAGAAAGAATTGGTTAGAGACGACGAAGGCAATTTTGTGTTAAACATCATTACCGAGAAGAAGTCGAAGGTATCTTTTACCATTACTACTGATCCTGCTCCAAAGGATAATCCTGCGATTGTTTCTTTTGAAATAGCACTGGTTGACATCAGCGATTTTTCAGAAGTTGGTGTTATAAAGAAAGCCAAAGTTGGCACGAATAAGCGTGCGTCACGTAAGATGTCTGTGAACATTGCAGATGGCATGTTTGATGAAGGTGATTACTTGCTGCGTGTTCGTGCGCTTGATGAGAATGGCATTGTACTTGAACAGAAGAAAGAGTTTAAAGAAGACCTCGTACAAGCAGCTTGGGAAGAGGCAAAGGAAAAGAACCCGAACCTCCAAATGGAACAATATCGTTTGGAACACCACGTGGCATATTGCAACGAATCTGCTGTATTCACCATTGTAAACGATGGTGATGTGCCCGAAGGTCAAATTGATAAACGAGCTAAGGTAAATAGCTTTACACAAGCTATTATTCTATATCGTTCGGCCCATTTGGCAAAGAATGAAGACTTGGATATTCCTACAGATGGTGTTGACCGTAATCTGTGGGTGGATGGTAACTTGAATAATACCTATCATTTTGACTTTGGTGCTGCTTATGCCTATCAGATACAGCTGTCAAAGAAGTTAATTCAGTTGGAATCTACTTTCTTGAAGAATGCCAATGTGTTTGGGCATGTCGAGGCACTGTTAGGCGGAAATCCAACAGATGCTTACTTGATGAATCCGAACGATACGGCTAATCGTGAACCGCTGTTTGTGCCTGCCTCAGATGTCAATATTCCCAATGAATTAATTGCTTTAAGAGAAGACCTCTTTGCTATCATTAGAGAATCGGCCGAGGACGAAAGTGGCTTAACAAGCACTTTGGACTTCACAACCAATTTGGGTCTGATTAAAGCCTATCTTGCTGAGTACAATACTTGGCTCAATGAGGAATTGGAGAAGGATTTAAATACAGACGATGTGGTTAAGCTGCAGAACATCGATACGGTTCTCTTATCCGTAGAAATGCCTGACGGCAGCAAGAACCAAATTAAGTTGGTAAGTCCTTTACATCCGCTGCGTTTAGCTTGGATGGTGAATCTGTACGAACTTTATCAAGATTGGGAAGATCGTACAATTGAAGTACCTAAGTATAGAAAAGCCTGGTATCGTAAACTGGATAAGCTTTTCCAAGGGCAAATACCAATGAACGTGGCACCGATAGTGCTTAGCGATGACCCTCTAAAGGAAGCATATCAGTACATTGGTGAACTTACCTTTGGTTGGGGTGCTTATGCACAACCTACGCAGTCAGAGGAGGCATTCTCTTCAGGTAGTCGTCAGTTGAAGTCATACGTTTCGATGTTGCTGAATGTAGCAAGAGAAAAGCGTATTGATAGCGATGTGAACTTGGATTTGGTGGTACGCCATCTTTTTAATTACAGCGTTTCTCACCCTTATACTGATAAGTTGGTTATCAACCTGTTTAATGCAGGTGATGCGGCTACGTTTGCAGAGGCGTTGGTTAGACTGGAGAAGATTGGTATTGGTCATGAATTGGCTTATGAAATCAGACTGTTTACCGATGAGAATATGTTGCAATCTGGTGAAGCATTCAAGGATTTGCTCGACCCTGAATCAGCAGTTGCAAACTATGCAGAGGTTTTCTCACAAGCTTCTGCTAATCGCTTGTTCCCTAAACTTCGCTTCTCCTTGAATAAGACGAGCGATTTTATCAACAAGCATGATAACTATCAGGCTCATCTTTCTTTCTTAGTGAATCCGTTTGTTGTGAACACGGAGCCTGCTCGTCCAAGCGAACTAAGCCGTTCTTTCTTCTTGAATGGCACTATCTGCAGAGATATTGTAGAAGCGAAGCCTGTGGGTAAAACCTTTGTGTGGAATAGATACTATTCTAACAAGAGCTTGCCTAATCCTGTTTCAGAGTCCGCCAACCTTGAAGTTAGTTTGTTTGCTCGCTTGCAGGAAGTGATTGGTAAGATGTTGTCTTCAACCATTGAAGAGTCTGTGCCAGCCACAACGTTGCGATTGAAGGAGAATGATATGATGCTCTTGTCATTCATTCATGATAGCAGTGACTGGGTGGTTACGTTTGACAAGAATATGGGACCTGAGTTCTATGACCTTCCTTGTATTGGCGATTCTGACGTTCCATATCTGTTGGATTATGTGCCTAACGACGAAGCTACTGGTATCTCATCTTACTTGACGACGAAACCTACTAGTGAAATCGCAGCACTGATGGTTCCTCTGTTCAAGCAGTATGGCATCAACATTGAGGACAAGAAGAATTTCAAGCAGATTCTTGAGGATGTTCGTTCAATTAGTAGTTCACTCATCATGCAGGTGAATACAACGTCGAGAAAAGGTTTTGAGGTGATTGGTACCACGTTGACGAAGCGTTTTTTGGAGAAGAAGGGCATCACAACAGAATCCTTCATGATTCCTATTGACCTTCATAAGGAACTATTTGTCGATTTGGATAGTGATAAGCAAGAACGAGCCGACAACTTGGTGGTTAAGATTGATACCAGCCGTAAGGAAATCCTTTTCAATGTGGTTGAGATTAAATGCAGAAATGCTTATTACCAAGCAGACGAACTTCATCAAAAGATTGTAAATCAAATTGAGAATACCATCTTCGCCCTGCGTTCTCACTTCGAGATTGCAGTGGATGGCAATGATAGACTTGATCGAGAGCTGAAAGTGCTTGAGTTGAAGTCTCTCTTGGAGTTCTATATTAACCGTTCACTGAGATATGGCCAGCTAAATCCGGACAAGGCTCATGAGTACAAGGTGTTCTTGAGTAAACTCTCCGAAGGCTATACTATTCGATTTAAGCGTCTTGGCGTAATCTTCGACTTTATGCAGGCTGAGCGCCAAAAGAAAGATTTCTATGGTGATACGGTGATTTATACGATGGGCAATCCTGTTATCGAGCAAATTCTTGATGAGAATAGCAACTTGAAAACACAGGTATTGGAGGCTCAGGACAATGAGTTCGTGAACTTCTTCGAACCCACTTTCGTTCCTGCCGAGCAAACAAGCCCAACTCAAGAATCGCCAGTAAAGCCTGTTACAGTGGTTGCTCCGACTGATGATTCTGACTATGAAGTTATTGTGCCTAAAAAGGTGGATAATGATCCAGCTGAATCAGTAAAATCTGAGAAGAAGGAACATAACGATTCTGTGGTATTCGATAAACCTAAAGAGGACGTTGAGCAACCTCAAACGGCTCCTGCAGTCACTCCAGAAGCTGAAGAACAGCCTTCGGAAACAGAACCGACCAAGGAAGAAAAGCCGGAGAAAGATGTTCCTGTGACAGATACTCCTGTAGAGGATATACCGTCGCAACCATCTCATGACGATGAAGTCGTTGTTCCGGAGGTTGATCCAAACTACAAAGAACCTGTAGTGGATGTTATCATTGGTAAGAATAGCGAATCGCCTCAATTCGGTGTTCTGGGCAAGATGGTATCCAATGGTCGTGTTATTGGTATGGACCTCAATGAGTGCAATACCATCAGCCTCTTTGGTGTGCAAGGCGCAGGAAAGAGCTATACGATTGGTTCTGTAACAGAAATGGTGCTCAAACAGTTCTCTAACGTGAACAAGTTGCCAGCACCCATGGCAGGTGTGATATTCCATTTCAGTGAAAGTATGGATTATGCGCCTGAGTTCACATCAATGGTATATCCTAATGATGAAGCTGGGCAGTTGGCCAAGTTGAAAGCTGAATATGGTGCTGAGCCCAATTCAGTAAAAGATGTAGTCCTTCTTGCTCCTGAAGCTCAGGTCGAATTGCGCAAAGCTCAATATCCTGATTTGGAAGTTCATTCAATTGGCTTTGATTCAGGCGAATTATCGGTTCGTGACTGGTTGTTCCTCTTAGCTGCGATGGGCAATGATTCTGCTTATATCAAAGAACTGAAACAGATTATGAAGGCTTGTCGTCACAATATGTCACTGGCCAACATACGTTCTGGCGTTGCTAATAGTGACCACCTTTCTACTTCTCAAAGAGCATTGGCCAATACCAAATTGGACTTTGCTGAAGAGTATATTACTGATGGTTGTAAGCTGCAGCAGTACCTTCGCCCGGGCAGACTTATCATCGTTGACTTGCGTGATGAGTTTATCGAAAAAGAGGAAGCATTAGGCTTATTTGTTGTCATGCTCAATATATTCTCAAGTGTGATGACTGTGGATGGTAAGGCATTCAATAAGTTTATTGTATTTGATGAAGCTCATAAGTATATGAACAACAAGGAACTAGTAGATACTATTACTACGGCGATTCGTGAAATGCGTCATAAGGGCGTTTCAATCATGATAGCCAGTCAGGATCCAATGAGTTTGCCTACAGAAATCATCGAACTTAGTTCGATGGTAGTGATGCACCGCTTTAGTTCACCTGCATGGGTGAAGCATGTTCAAAAGGCTATAACTCCACTTCAAACGCTGACGGCTACTGAAATGGCTGCATTGGGCTCGGGTGAAGCCTACCTATGGGCTAACAAAGCGACTGATAAAGCGATTACTCAGCGTCCGATAAAGATTAGCATTCGTCCTCGTGTAACCAAACACGGTGGAGATACTATACAAGCTGTAAAATAAGAATGAACATAATAGAATATTCAAATAGAGGAAGTAGAACAGTGAACCAGGATTATGTAATCCATCGTTCACTGTCTGCAGACTCTGCAATATTTGTATTAGCTGACGGTATGGGGGGCTACTCACATGGTGAGATAGCCTCACAAACTGTGGCTGAAAGTATTGTGGAGTATGTGGAGCAGAATACTACCAATTATACTCCTGAAAATCTTTTGAGGGAATCAATAGTGTTTGCTAATGATGCCCTTATGATTAAACGGATGGAAATTGGTGGTAAAAAAATGGGAACTGTCATTGCGGTGCTTTTTATTAAAGGTACCTATGCATACATAACATGGCTTGGTGATAGTAGAGTGTATAAATTTAGCAAGAGCAAAATGGATTTCTGTACAACAGACCATTCTATTGTTCAGCAACTCTCAAACAAAATGGCCATTACTTCTTCTATCTATGAGAAGTATGCAGCGATTGTAACTCGTGCCATCATGGGTGATGAAATTAAGGAAGAGATACCTATTGAAGTCCTATCTATTGCAGAAGGAGATACGTTTCTTTTATGTTCTGATGGATTTCATAAGCAGCTCCCTGTTGAAGAATACGCAGTTTCATGCGACAAGGTAAATCTGAAGTGTTTGGATGATATGGCTCCCGACATGGATGATAATTATTCATTCATAAAAGTAACGGTATAATGATATTAAGCAATATAGTAATTGACGACCTAAAAGATAAATCTGGTTTGCTCTTTGATCAGGCAAAGGATTTTGACATGCTGACCAAGTTGATATTGGACGTAACGCAGCGTTCCATCGGTGTAACTACTCTCAAACGATTAATGGGTTATATCGATGACGACCACCGTACCAACTCTTATACGCTTAACACCATAGCCTTATACTTGGGTTTCTCGACATGGGATGATTATCTTTTGGCTCGTTCCGTAGATAGTATTTGGGGATTTCAAGATTCCGCCGTGTACATCCATGAATTAGAGTTGGACTCCGAGGTACTTGTAAAGTACATGGATCGAACAGTCAAATTTAAAGTCGTTGAGCATAAAGAAAAAAAGACATTGATGGTAATTGAAGCTGTAAACAGTAGCCTTCAACCCAATGACCTCCTCTATATTCACAAGATTGAGAAAGGTAAAAGACTGGAGGCTGGAAAAGTTTTTCGAGGTGACTTGATTGGCAATTATAAAACCAGTAGTGAGCTGACAGCCGTCGAACTTATGTAATTTGGCTTATGATACATATAATCGATAAGGTTTCCCTTACGTCCAATGGTCTTGTCGCCACAGGAACTAAAGACCTCATTCACCTTCATCAGGGTGATATGGATGGAGCTTGTGCTGTTTATAGTTTGATGATGTGCTTAATAATCAACCGCTCGATAAAACGATTAGATGTTACAGATTTGGACAAAAAACATGATGGCCGCAGTTCTAAAGGTCGTTTAGTGGACACATTCTTGAATAACGCCAAAGGATTGGTCAGAGAAGGTTACGAGTTAGAAGTCTTGAATACGGAATTGTTGCACGCCTTCAAAAAGTGCGTGTCCACCGCATGGTATTCTACTGAAAATGCAAAGAAGCAAGAATTATATGCTATTATTAAATCCTCGTTAGACGAACATTCACCAATAGAACTTGGCTTTTCTTGGAAACGAAAAGGTGGTCATGCCATAACGGTGATTGGCTACGAAGAACAAAAAGCATATTTGCGTCTCTTCTGCCTTGATCCGGGGTATCCTCTTCAAGAAGGTCAATACTGGAATAATGTACTGGATATTGATATTGACAATGGCGCAAAATTCAACACTTACAACCACCAGGAAAGCCGTTATGGCAGAGAGGTCTTTGTATCGATTGAAGATGTTTTGGTGATACAAAAGGCTTAACTATGTAAAA
>QWCF01000590.1_pt1 | contig 18005 bp, 17 predicted proteins | sample 1972521 | NCBI WGS metagenome assembly QWCF01 (sample SAMN09866715, study PRJNA288562) | Human oral metagenome isolate term4_saliva, whole genome shotgun sequencing...
AAATTCTTTAAAGTTGTTGATTTTAACGGCTTGCCATGTGCCATCATCAAGTTTTTTCATAGCAAGGTTAAATGTTACGTCTTGGTTAAGTTCTTTGGAATTAAATGTAACAGGCACAACGGCGCTATTACCATCAACAGTGGCAGAACCAATACTTTTGAACTCAAGATCTTTAATACCAGTTTTTTCTTTCATGTCATCAGCTGCTTGTTTTTCACGAGCATTTTGATTTGAATCTTCAGGTTGCTTTGCAATGGCATTGTAAATTTCATTACTCAAAATAGGCACAATCTTAGGTTTCAAACCTTGGAACATCACCTCAGCAAGGCCTTTGAGCGGATTATTCTTAATTTCAGGGTCTTCCAATTGCATAGCTACAACATCGTCATAGCCTGAACCGATGATAGAATCTACATCGACATGTTTTTTGAAAGCATTCAGATCGTGTTTTTCTACGGCTTCACGAGCAAGATTCAAGGAATAGACAGGGGTTTTCGTGAAGTACAAGAAATACCAACCTAGAGCAATAGCCACAATGGCTACAAGTACGGCAATGATAATCTTCTTTTTAGACATAAGGGTCTCCTCTCATACGGACACAATAGTATGTAACTTACTTTCAATTTTACACTAAAACCCTACTAGTTAGGAAATTAAATTCTATTTTATTCAAAAAAATGTATGATGTTGAATTCTATTTCTAGCTATTCTTATGGTTCATCGTCATAAGCAAATCCATATGCCTTCTGGTAGATCAAATTAGGCAATGTATAACGTTCCAAACCAAATGTAGCAGGCAATATCATGGCCTCTATATTTGCTTGCTGAAGTGAGGCGCGAACGCTACCATCATTGGTGAAAGCACCTGTGGCTTTCACCATACCAGTAATCCCGGAATTCTCATCCTTAGCACGCCAAATCGAAATATATGGTACATGAGTGCCTTGTTTAAGCCCTTTTTCATGCGCATTAATCAGATGGCGCAATGATTGATTAAGCTGGTAATCGTATTCGATTTGAATGCCTTGAATGAGATTGGATGCAGGCATCAATACATACAGAGTGGCCTCAATGCGGCGGTGTCCGTTAGAATCTACGATAGTTCTAATAGACTCAAGATCCAGGTATTTTCCATCGCCTCGGCCAGAATCAACAGACGAGTCGATATGTTGGAATCGTGCCGTATCTAATAATTCAGACTGTGATATGGCTTGACCTTGCAACGGTAATACGAGGCAGACTAATAACCATAGAAAACGTAAATATATTCGTTTCATTGTCCACCTCACTGTACCACAATATCATCAAAGTGTTGCTGATACGTAACCATAAACATAGTATCTGCTAAATCATACAGGATTCGATGATTACGATTCACTGGGAACTTACGTGTATCCTCTGAGTACTTTGTCCATTTCACGGTTCCATCTGATTCATATCTCGCCACATCAATATCAGACATATATAAGCCAGAATTGCTTTCACTAGCTTGAATCAATGCAATCATAGACGGACTTGGATTCATCGTGCGAGACGAACGAATCAACGTAGCCAATGAGTAATTCGTATCATACTCTACAGTAAGCTGTTTCTCTTGAATCCCAACCCCATAGGATGCAACCGTAGCTATATAATAGATTCCACGCAATGTGTACTGCGGCGGTGCATAGTGCAAAGGCTCTACAGAATAAGTATTTAGGTAAACGTAGATGCCCTCTTTTCCAACAGGGTTACTAAACTCATGGTGATGAACCAATTTAAACTGCGGCGATGTCTGTAACTCTTGTAATGTAATTGCCTCTGTAGGCATGGTAAAAACTAGCAACACAAAAGCTAGCATTAAAATACGTCGGATCATAAAAACCTCTCTCAATATAAATAAGCACACCCCTATTAGCATAAGTATACTATGCAAATAAGGCTGTGCCTATAATTTATAAAATATATACTATCTTATTTTTTGTAGTGCCAATTTAATTTCTTGAAGTTCAGCACGTAAATCCGCATTATCAGCTTGTAAGTCCTTAATTTGTTGTGCCATTTCAAAGCGGCTCATTTTTAAGCTAGGATCTTGGTATCCTAATTTGAAAGATGCACCAAGATTGAAGGTACTTTCACTACCTAAAGCAACGCCTAGATGAACCATCGTATTTTCATTCGGTTGATAAGACGTACCGATAGCACCAGCCGTTGCATTTTTATAATGGCCTACGCTAGTCGCAAAGGACCATTTATCATTTGGATTGTAGTCCAAGTAATGCAATCCAGATAAAGCAGCTGACACAGCACCAGCTTTGTTAATTTGGCTGCCTACGTTCCCCATAATATTGCTAACATTAACATTCGCAGTAGCTGCGCGCAATTGACGAACGTTAACAGCATCTGTATCTGCTTGACCATCGTCTACATTTTCAATTTTCATATCCCCTGCATGAATACCCGCTTCTGCATCATACGTAAGATTAATGCCATCTGGTCGACCATCACTAATAGTTATACCCGTCGGTTTAACTTGTGTAGCATGTACTTTCACAGTACTTGGATCCGTCCCTGGCACAATAGAGTTAACGGCCCCCACATCAACGATGTTCAATCCATTGTCATCAAAATCCATACTAGTATTGTGATTCGACATAGATAACGTGCCCGGTTTAATAATGACACGTTCATTACTACCATCTGGAAACTCATCATTAATCCAAAACTGCTTTGAAGAAATAGTAGTACCATCAAAGCGATTATTTGATGACATACTGCCGATAGTAATCGTATCAGTACCAACATTCACTGGTGCGCCCATAACATTCACACTCAAAACAGACAAAATTCCCGTTAACACTAATAATCTCTTATTCATGATAACTCTCCCTCTAACCTACAGGATCTAACACACACAAATAACCCTTATAGATCCTCATTCATACATACTTATGAATATAGATAAATACTGAAAGAAATCTCATATTCCCCAATATAATTTCATTATAAGCACTACTTATTTTTACGTCAACGATGTATTTTCATCCTTTATTCATTTGTTTCTTTCATTCTACTCACTATAATAAATAAGGTAATAAGTTATATTCTTTTACATCACTTAGCACATTACTATTTCCATGTCGATCACGTTGGTACCGAATCAATACGACTTGATTCGTATATTTATTGAATACAAAAGATAAACCTTCGTTGTGATACCCTACGTATTCACCCACATAGTACCCTGTATATGTATCATATCCATGATAGATATCTCCATATGGTTCTGCTGGTCGTCCCCATTCAGTATCCTCTAGAAGCGGCCCATAAAGAGATTCTACTTCGCTTCGCGTCATACCTACCATAGCCCCTTTATTAGTTGCATACCCAGATTTTGTAATATATATCGTACTCGGTTGTGTACGCAAATCCCATAATGAAATAATAACCGATTGGTCAGCAGAGATATACATATCATGATAGGAATAACGATAATCCGCTAGCCATAAGGAATAATGGTAATAGTTTAAATAAGAATATATATCCGAATTAGATTCTAAACCGGCTAAAACGCCCGCATCATCAGTCTTAGCAAACGCAGTTTGCCCCATACAACCAATAATAAAAATAGAACTTAACAAGAGTTTTACAAGCAAGTGTTTCACTAGAATCACCTCTTAAAGTTTGTAGCAATAAACACTAAATAACAACATATTCATCTTAATTTGACGATATATCATCAAATTGCATACCGTACACACGTTCATACAAGCGGTTAGCCAAAAGATATCCTGCAAAGCCAAAGTCTACAGGGGCCGCTGCCATCCGTCTATCTCTCGCTTCGCTTTGTGCATCATATCGGTTTCCATCTACATGGAACACTTTAAAATCAATAATAGTAGATGAAATTCCTGAATTCTTTTGTTTAGACAACCATAGATCTTTATACGATGCTAATTGATGGGCATCCAATTTCTTAATTAAATTGGCAAAGGACTGCTTTGTATTAAAGGTGTAAAGAACCTGCTTTTCCTGAATCGTGTCACCAGCAGGCATGAGCACATACTGTGTGATGGTAATTTGCTTTGTTCCATTCGGCCCGTTAGAGGCCTTGATGGAATCCTTATCTATATAGGTGCCATCACCATTGCCGCTTTCACCAAAACCACGAAGCATTTCATAGTGGCTAGTATTTTGTAATTCCTGCATAGACATGCTATATGTTGGTACCACACAAGACAGTACCAATGCCATTGTTATATATAATACTTTCATCATCTGCCTCATTTCACCACCACATCTTCAAAATGCATCCGATACGCTTCATAGAATAAAGTATCCGCTATATCATAACGCGTCGTATTCGGAGCCATGCGCAAAATAGCACGCGTAGAGGCTTTCACCTGAATCGGCAACGACTGCCCATCAAAAGAGAATACGCCTAAGGGTTCCTCAGTTCCCGTCATACCGGTTTTCGTTTGTGCCGCATCAATAACCGTCGTCAACGAAGCACCGGCTTGTTTTGCATGATATACCTGACTCGCCAGCGACAAACGAGTATCATAGGATACAATCCAGGAATCACTATAAATAACATGTTTCCGCGGTGATTGGTACGCATTGTATACCGTAGCTTTAATTTTATACATAGGTGGTGCATACTCTAATACCTCTATGGAACGCGTATCTAAATACCACGTAGTATGCTCATCCGCATTAGGACCATCAGGCGTTACCTCATACATCACCTTAAACTGTGGTGACGACTTGAGTTCCTGTATCGATATCGCTTGGCTAGGTATGGTGAAAGCTAACGCTACTGCTAACATTATAAAAATACGTTTTAACATAAGACTCTCCTCTTAAAGATTATAGTTATAAACACTATACCTCATTCATCTTAATTTGACGATATATCATAACCTTATTATAATATAAGAAGATAGCCAGACGAGTCGTAACGTCAGGCTCATCTCGAAGGAATAATCTTGTGAAATGGCCTTTCTGTTATCGAATTATAAAGGATAACGAAGGGCTATTTGTCTTTTCCTAGACAAATAAGCGCTATTAACGCTCCAAAGGCAATGACCACGGTCATCACCTGTAATAGGAGCATAATGATTTCATAATCACTCATAGGCTTACCCCTCCCTTCAAAAACGAAGAGAGGCCCAACCTCGTCTAACTATCTTAGGCTCATTATATAGCAAACAAACATGCGATACAATAAGCATCGTATTATACAGATTTATAGATAAACCTCTACCCCAAAAAATGATATATCTCCCCTTTACTGGACACTCAGTAAAAAGGGGGGTACATATCAAATCTAGGTAGAGGTTTCTTTTCATATCTACATTATATTATCCACTATAGTAAATGAGGCAATAAGTTATATTCTTTTACATCACTTAGCACATTACTATTGCCATATCGATTACGTTGGTACCGAATCAATACAACTTGATTTGTATACTTATTGAATACAAAAGATAGACCTTCATTGTGATAACTTACATATTCGCCCACATAGTACCCTGTATATGTATCATATCCATGGTAGATGTCTCCACATGGTTCGGCTGGTCGTCCCCATTCAGTATCATCAAGAAGCGGCCCATAAAGAATAATGGTAATAATTCAAATAAGAATACATATCCGAATTAGATTCTAATCCAGCTAAGACACCTGCATCTAAATCGCCATGGTTAAATCCATTTTCTAATTGTTGTACCACATCTTGAGGAGAAATAATACAAGCAAAATGTTTATTTCGCTTCTTTATCATTCCAAACTAGCAATGCACCAATGGCATTAAGAATATAAAATACATATTTACCAACATTGGCAAAATTTCCTTGAGTGAAAGCTTTTAGAAGCTGAACAATATTATAGACCATCCAAAATGGCCATTGCGTATTTAATTTTAGAGCGTTAAATAGATTAGCGATGAGAGATAAGGCAAATACAATCGTTGTAAGAATCGATAAAAAATTAATATGACCGCTAAACCCTATAAAGTTAGCTATGATGGAAAAAATGAAAGCAATCACAGTAATCATAGATCCTACCCATCGTTTTTGTGATGGACTCATCGTATTAGGAATCCCATCATGCGATATTTTCCATTTTTTTATAGCAAATGTATAAATAATAAAGGTAACAGGATACGTAATAATCGCTGCTTTATTGCCAAGAATGAAATCAATTACACCTGATAACACAGTATTAACAATGCCAAGATAGTTACCCCATTTGTTCAATTGGCCAGTAAATCGTGTAGACAACATAGAAATACCAACATTGATAACAGAAATAAGGCCAAATGGAACTAACGCAGTCCATGGTCCCCAATCTACAAATTTCTCAAGTCGAGAATTAAGATATCCTGCAGAGATTGCAATACCAACTACGAGTGCCACGCCGATTAAATCAAACCATCTTGATGTAGCAAATTGTTTTAAATACTGTTTCATATATATCGCCTTTCTACACAACATGTTTAAAATTGTTTTAACACAACACAAGTTTCAATGCAATAGTCAATGTATGTAATCCATAGATATAGCCAGTACCTCACGTCAGAGATACTGGCTATGTTCATGCATATATACTATTCAAACAACATTATTTAGTGAAACACATAGCTCCTCCAAGACACCAACACCTTCTTGTACTCGTCAATGGTAGAGAATTTCGGTGTATAGTTTGTTAACCACTCGGTTAATGTAGGTTGTATCGCCTCTGGGTCTACGGCAATTGGTAAGTCCCAGAGGTTACCATGTTTGCCTTCAAAGTAGCGCCATTTGTCTTGGGCAAAGAAAACAAGTATGAAAATCCAAGCCAAGCAAAAACGTCGTCGTTTCCTTCCCCTCTATCGGCGGGAATAAGGACGGCCGGATGGCATTAAATATGCCCGTTGTACTAATCGTAACGTGACGCATAGTACCGCCTATATAACAAACTATATACTAAAACTCCATATATCATCTATATTTGACGATGAATGAAACTGCCGTTATAATAAAAGAAGATAGTCAGACGAGTGGATACGTCAGGCTCATCTCTAAATTACATATACATGTAGAAATGGCCTTTCAGTTATCGAATTATCAAAGATAACGAAGGGCTATTTGTCTTTTCCTAGACAAAAACTCTATTAGTTCCTCAATAGCAACAACTTACATCATCTATATTTGACGATGAACTAAACCGTCGTTATAATATAAGAAGATAGTCAGACGAGTAGTTGCGTCAGGCTCATCTCGGAAAACATAAAATTTTGAGAAATGGCCTTTTCGTTTTTACTAATCTCCGGGTTAGTGGAAATGAAGGGCTATTTGTCTTTTCCTAGACAAATAAGCGCTATTAACGCCCCAAAGGCGATAACCACGGTCATCACCTGTAATAGGAGCATAATGATTTCATAATCACTCATAGGCTTACCCCTCCCTTCAATGACGAAGAGAGGCCCAACCTCGCCTAACTATCTTATGTTAATTATATATCAAACAAACATACGATACAATAAGTATCGTATTATAGAGATTTATAGATGAAAGCTCTACCTTAGAAGATCTAGGGTAGAGTTTTTTGTGTTTATACTATACATATATTACAACATATTTCCATACCAATTATTTCTTCTTTTTGTCATATATACCAAATACTAAGTGATATCAAAGCTTTCACATAAACGATTTCCCGAAAGGTTGTTGTATGATACTATATAAAATATGAAGGTTTTATGAATGTATGTATAAGGGAAGGGTTACGTTATGGCTACTAATAAATTTACTTATAAAAATCATCAGGCACCTACACTGTTTGACGGCTTGCAAAAGGCCTCTAAAGAGGAACTATCCTATTTAATCGCACTGCTTCGCCAGCAAACGATGAAGAATATTTTCTCAGATAAATTCAATAACACTGTAACTACGGGGAAAAAAGCTTTCAACTCAGTTATGAGTTTCTTTGGAAAAACTAATAAAACCAATGATGATATCGACCGTGAAAGTAAAGAAAATCATCAAGATATTAATAATAAAATTAAAGAGGAAATTCGTACATTACAAAGTTATTCACAAGAGGAACTCTATACATTATTTATTGAAGAAGTTCGCGAGGAATTAGATGTACCAGATAGTAGCCTATCCCTATTATCTAACAAAATTATTGCCAGTGCCGCTAAAACAGATTCTTCAATTAATGAAGAGTTAACTGTCGAGCAAAAGGCGGATATTATTTACCAAAAAACACTGCAATCCATCATTTCTAGCCTAGAAAAACAAAGTGATGAAGAGCGCAATGAAATGATTCGTCAACTCGATATAGAGCTGGATAGCTTATCATCTGACCGAAAAGAATTAATCAAACAATCTTTACAAACAGATCATCTAAGTGGTGAGGTATTACGTAACAGCTTGCTAAAATCTGGCGTAGGTATTGGTTCACTTATCACCGTCGGTAGTTCCTTTGGGGCTTACATCGCCATCAATACAATTATCCATGCCATATTTACGAGTTTCCTAGGTATCACCCTTCCCTTTGCCGTCTATACTGGTGTGGCTAAAGGTGTTTCTATCATTGCAGGTCCTATTGGTTGGTGCGCATTAGGTGGCTATTCTATTTACTCCTTCATTAAAACCTCTGGAAAATTAACATCTGCCATGATGTCTGTTGTTGTATTCATCGCTATGACGATTTATGGTAAAAGCTTCTCCGTCGACGAAAATGGAGCGCCTTTATGGATTACCAGTGATTCCATTGAATATCAAGAGTATCAAAATAACCAATACCGAATTATCCAATTAAATGATAAGGTAAAAATTCTTTCCAAAGATTTAACGCTTTCACAAGAAAAAGCTCAAAAAATAGAAGCGGCTAAGCAAAAGCTGGAAAAGGCATTACAAAAACAACAAGCCAATCCAAGTCATACAAACCAACATGTTGTGGATGATTTAAAAGAGCAGATTAAAGTAATGTCGCAACAGCTAAATACGGTACAAGAAAATCGAAAACATATAGAAAAGCAATATCAAGCACAAATTAAAGAGTCCGATGCACTAAAAGCTCGTAATAAAGAATTAAAAGCACAAAATAAATCATTACAAGAGGAATCTACTTATTACCAAGAATGTAGCCTTGAATTCGAAGAGAAAAATAAATCGCTCCAACAAAGGATGACGGACCAAGAAAATCAATCAGCACAAAAAATCCATGAGCTAGAAATGCAACTACAATTGATGGCGGAAGATGAAAAAGAATATGAGAACGATCCAAAACGTCTAGATGATGCTAAGGATTTACAAGAAATTTACGAAAAATTTGAACTAGAGAAACAGTTCTTGGCAGATTATACAAGTGTTAATAAAAGAGTGCGTAAAAATATTATGGTAATGCTTACCCGCCTATACGTAACCGATGATCCAACACAAATTGATGCCACTCATAATAGTAAAATCAATTCATTGGGATTCCCTATTTATCATATGGAAACCGCTGATGGATATCGATTATATTATGCGTATTCAAAAACAAGTGCCAAACCAATTCACATTCTTTGTCACTGCATAAAATCAAAAGAAGCAGTCTATTTCAATAAGATGAAAAATTCAGAAACATTTAAGAAAAAATTCCGAAACTAAATCACTTGAAGCACTATGATTTATAGGGTTAAAATTAAAATATATTCTTATCATATACAAAACAAGCCAAGGAGAGAATCATGATTTGTCAACATTGCGGTAACCCCTTACCGGAGGGCGCCAAATTTTGCAGTATTTGCGGCCAACCTCAAGCACAATTAACATGTAACAATTGTGGCACCCCATTAGAGCCCAATACATTATTCTGTAGCAATTGTGGAACACCAGTTACTAACACATCAACTGCACCAGAAGCAGTAAGAACTCCACCAACACAAAAGACCAGTCCTGTTTATGACTGGGATCCCTTTGAACTCAATGAATTAGATACACTTACGTTTGTGCTCACCAAGAAATATACTGAATTTCAAGGTCGTGCCAGCCGTAGCGAATTTTTCAGATATAACTTGATGATTTCTCTCTGTCTAACAATCATCCCTATTATAATGGGTATCATTAAATTAGTGTCTAATAATATCATGACTGTTATCGTCTTATATGTCCTACTAGGTATTATCGAATTAGCATTAATACTTCCAGGCTTAGCTATTGCCGTCCGCCGTCTACACGACACCAATAAATCTGGTTGGTTCTTCCTTATCAACTTTATTCCTATCGTAGGACCCATTTGGTTCTTAATCTTAATGCTAACCAAAGGTGATACATATACTAATAACTATGGTGAAAGAACCTCCTATATCCAAATCACCCCAGATATTCAACAACAATATGGGCTCCGACCATCGCCAACCTCCACATCTACCGCATTGTATATCATTGCCTATGTCGTACTCATAAGCATAAGCATTGGCTTGAGCGCTGCTACTATCGCTACTAGTTTTAATTCCATAAACAATACAACACCTACCCACTATTCTACGAATACTAACAGTAATAATTCGTCTGTGAAAGCTATACCTGCCCCACAACCAGCATCAACAAATACACAATCAGTGGCACAAAATAATGCGGTTGAAGAAAGTACAAAAGCGTTGCAGAACTACTATCGCTACCTAACCAATAAAGACTTTGCTAATGCCTACACGTACCTCTCTGATGAACAACGTGCTAGCCTCGGTACCTACGACTACTGGCGCAATGGATATAAATCAACCCTATCCACCACATTACTTTCAACAAAAGCTGTATCCGTCTCACCAGATGCCGTTGTATATAACTATCGCATTGAAAGCAAAGACCTCGTTAACGGCCGCATCAAACATCAAACATTCACCGGCAATGTAACCATGGTAAAAAACAACAATAACTGGATCATCCAAGACCAAGATGGTCAATTAGCTGATTCCTATTACGAATAAAATACATAAACATAAAAGACTCGTATCATTTGCTGTGATACGAGTCTTTTATAATCTATGCTATTACTATCCCTAAAATTATAAATGCTAACTACTATTACTCATACATCATGAGCTCTCTACTATTTCACTAATTTCACTAGCAAACAATTCATAACAATCAACATATATCGATGCTTCATCTGGTTCATTATTTGCGCCAGAAACAAAAGAGTCTAACTTGCCTATCAATGACTCTCCATCAATAAATCTAACCTCTACATATGTTGATTGTATTTCATGATAACGATTATATAACTCTTCCTCTGTCATAAGGTCACCTCTACTTTAGCACCCCTTTACGCACAAGGTCCCATTCTACGTTTTCTATCTCCTGCGTTAATTCTTCATTCAATTCACGTATTAAGGATATAAATTGTGCACGCTTATCCGCATCATTCCAATCAATTAGTATCTTATGCAATTTAAATTGTAATAGAGTGTTTTCATATTGCCTATATAATTTACCTTCAGAGCATGCAGCCTCAGTATCAGCCTCACTTTTATATAATTCATCAATAGCCCTCACAGTATCAGAAATATTCTTTACTGATAATATGCGATCTTTAATATAATTATATACACGAGTCTTATATGAACAGGTATTGCTTTCACCATTATCACCGGCCCCCTTTTCCCACCACGTATAATAACGTAAACTCAAAACTGGGCCTTCTTTAATTATATCAACACGCCAAAACATATATGGTTTAACGGTTAAATTATCCTCATTTGTATTTTGAAAGCCCCAATAATCGGCATCAACAGTGCGGTCTAGAGAACGTGGCCAAAAATGCATCAAAGACCAAGGGGTACCAAAGCTGCTACCATGCTGAATCGTATGAGTATGAGACGCATCATCTATACGACCATATACATACGAATCGTCAATATTCTCAACGTGTTGTTTCAAGTCGGTCATAAATGGTGCTTCGTGATTTGGCTGATTAAATACAGTCTGCAAAAATCTCCGTTGGGCAATTGCAGTATCTTGGATATAAAAACGAATATGCCCATCAATATCCTCATAATATTTCCAAAAACAGCTATGCTCTATAGTAGCCCTAATTTTAGAGCTCAAATAATCCACAAAGCTCATTAAAATTGGATTATTCCACTCACGACAAGACAGTAACAAGGATAAGAACTCTGTCCCATCCACATAGGTATTAACCTTTGGATCCTTCTCTAGTTCCCAAACCGTATTCCAGTCATCATCATTGAACCAATCCGTCTTCAAATACGCAGTATGAATCGTATACTTTGACAAATCCAATTCTCCCGGTTCATCTCGTAATGCCCATCGAATACTATTCACCGCGCCCCAGCAAGCAGTCTCATCACGTTTTTGCTGTTGCTCCTTTTTATCATCTGAAAGATGTTGATATATATCCAATCCATTGTATTGATTTGATTCAAATGTTTTTGAAAGCAAATATTTATACCGATTAATCTGATTGCCATGCTCTTGTGATGATGTTTTATCTTCAATAATTAAAGCTACTTGTAATTCTGGAACCAATACAAGCACATCAATATTAAGTAACTGCCTAAAAATATATATCTGGTTAACACCAGATACATCATAAGCCTCATTCAACAAACGAGATAAAAACCGAGCTCCAAACTGACGCCCACTTGCATTATCGTCGCGAACAGGCATATTAATCCAATTCAAACACCAACAAATAAAAGCATCCTGCGACAACTCATTCGTTGCAAAATTAAAAATATTATTCTCCACAATCCGTTCATCAATCATATTCCGTATCCCCGATATAATACAAACAACTACCCTAACCAAACCCGGTACATAAAACTCGATCAATTTATAATAACAATACCATCCTTAAGACAAGTATACAATCACATACGTGTAAATTACTTACCATAAATGAAAAACAATGCCCTCACAGTACCTCTATGCAAACGCAGACAGAGTAAGCCCCCATGGTATTCTAAAACCGACTTATCGGCTGGCTACGCCAGCCGTCAAGGCCGTGGAGGTTTTTCTCTCTTCTCCAGAAACAATGCCCCTACATCACCTCCGTACAAACGTACATAGAGAAAGACCCTATCGGCCCCTCAAAACGACTTCGGGCTCCGCGTAAGCGCAGTAGCGTGTCGGCTTTGAGGGGCTGATAGGGTCTAACTATAACTACCCTTTGTACTTAGGTGATGTAGGGCATGTTTCAGGCACCACATCTTTGCGGTCCCCTAGTTGTGCACTACGGTCTGTATAGTGTGTATGAAGTAGTTCGTGTGCTTTATGTCCTAATGGTTCGCCCAAGAAGTTTTTGTATAGGTCTTGGCCTGGGCATGCCATAACTTCGATGAAGTCATAGTGTTTGCCACTTTCTTTCAAGGTGTTAAGGAAATCACGAGTATTTTTGCCACCGTGTACAACAGCAACGGACAATGTTACGTCGTCACCGAGTTGTACAGTCGCTTCTTTTACACCATTCATGCCGCGAACATCTTCGAGGTGAGTCAATGCATATGGAGGTGGTTCCTTGTCAGTGATGAGCTTATACGCCGTACGCATAGCTGCTTCCATAACACCACCTGTATTACCGAAAATGATAGATGCACCAGTTTCCATACCGATTAAATCATCGAACTTAGAGTCTTCTAAGCTGCCAAAATCAACACCTTCGTCATTGAGCCAACGAATAAATTCACGTGTGGTAATGGAAATATCCGTATCCATGCCGAGGCTTTCATCATCATAATAACGAGTCGCTGCATTTTCCTCAACCCGCTTAGTTTCAGCCTTCTTCGCCGTACAAGGGTTAACGCTGACAGACACGATATTCGCCGGATTAATGCCTTTTTTCTCAGCAAAGTACGTTTTAATCATAGCCGCTTCCATAGCGATGCAAGAACGGGTACTGGACAAGTTTGGAATGAGTTCAGGGAAATAGATTTCCGCAAAGCGCACCCATGCAGGGCAACAAGATGTGAATTGAGGGATAGTACCGCCATTCTTTAGGCGATCTACAAGCTCAGATGCTTCTTCCATAATAGTCAAATCCGCACCAAAGTTCGTATCAACCACATAGTCAGCACCCAATTTACGAAGGGCGCTAACCATTTTTCCTTCTAAGAATGTGCCTGGTTCGTAGCCAAAGCCTTCGCCGATAGCCACGCGCACAGCCGGAGCCGTTTGGATAACAACAATCTTGTCAGGGTCAGCAATAGCCGCTTTCACCTTATCAAGCTCAGATTTCGCATGCATGGAATCGAATGGACAGGCAGCCGCACATTGACCACAGTGGATGCACATTGGCACATCACCGGTTGATTCAAGATCGTAATAATCGAGCACGCTCATCACATCGGCGCAAGCGCGACGGCACAAGGTGCAATTCTTACACTTCGAAATATCGTGGTAAATGGACGGGTTGTCGAGCGCGATTGGCACGCGTTTGTCGATAAATTCAAATTGGGACATGAGGACCTCCTCGTTCTGTATAATCATACCTATTGTGAAAGTTTTAATTTCTCCTATATTACTAGCATAACAAATAAGGAGGCCATCAATCAACGTACTAGGCTAGTAGGAATTGAAAGATTATTGGACTTCATAAACAGGAAAATTTAAAGTTCATACATCATCGGTACATCGATGAGCTCTACCCGTTCATCGTCTGAGACAAATCCAAACCCTCGTTTGCTAAATAGCCAATAGTATGGTTCACCGTGTAATACACGGGCTTTTTCCATGAGTGATCCCAGCACATCTTGGCCAATCGGTTCATTTTTCCATTTGCACTCGCCCACTAATAAATGACGTACAGGCCGTGCATTGGGATCTGCTTGTATGTCCGCCATGGCCACTAAATCGATTTCAACTTGCTTTTTCGTTGCACTATCCGTGCCCCACCAATGACCTATTTGTTGTGGCAAGAACGGAACTGAGCCTCGGTGAATGCGCGCCTGTACATATTGTGCTGCCATCGTTTCAAATACGAGTCCCATGAAATGTGAAAGCATAGGTTTAACGTATTGATGGTATACAAGTTTGCCATTAAAGTTTTCAATGGCCCCTTGGTTCGGTTCTACAAAACGATACCAAAAGGTATACATAGAATCTTTAATGGTATAAATACTTTTATTAGACTTAGATCCAACAGGATGTATTTTTTCGATGATCTGTAAATCAATAAGGCTTTTTAGATAATTATTCAATGCCCCCGTCGTCATATCTACCTTAGTAGCAATTTCGTTATTACGGCTGGCTCCCTTAGCGATAGCACTGAGGATGGCATTATACTGACGCGGCTCTCGTAATTCCTGCTTTAACAGACTCGACGGTTCATCCACAAGACGTCCTGTAGGTGTGAAAAACAAGGAAATAATGCTTTCATCAAGAGAATCACCATCCCTAAAATATGATAAATATTCAGCCACACCACCAGTAAGGCCAAAGGCGATAGCACTATCCTCATAGGAAAGATGGGATACCATTTGACGGGCCTCGATATACGTAAATGGTTTAATTTTATACTGCGCCGTGCGGCGACCATACAAAGGGCTCTTATGGCCTAGCACCTGATTTTCCATAAAACTCATGGACGAACCGCACAAGATGAGCATTAACTGAGATCGATTTTTATATGCATCAATCAAGGCCTGCAGCTCAGACGAAACGGACGGAATCGACTCCGCCAAGTACGGATATTCATCGATAATAAATATACAACGATGGTCTAAGCTATACTCAAATAAATGGGTCAACGCCGCCGTGATCGTTGGAAAATTCGGTAACGTGGACTGTAATTTACCGGTTTCAATCATCCCCGTTGCACGATATACAGCTTGTGAAAGCGCCTCTAAATTGTTACTCGCACCAGATTCGAGGCCCACCATATACGCGCCATCATGAGACGCCAAAAAGTGGTGCAACAAATACGTCTTACCCACGCGACGGCGTCCATACACAATAGCCAATTCAAAACGTTTTGAATTATATTGCACTTCCAGAGAAGCTAATTCATGTTCACGGCCTACAAATACCATATCGCACCTCCTCGTTAATCTAAATTACGCTATGCAACAAATATCCTATCTATATCTTCTTTAGTATAACACGATATAGTATATTACGATATACTATATTACGTTATACTAAATTACAAAACAAGATACAGTCCTCATCATACCAGTGATTATCTAGTGTTATAAGGATTTTCACCCACACGTTTTGTCCTATAACTCAAACTCATACTCTGCATATAAACACAAAAAAGCAGCTCTTTCGAGCTGCTTTGTCGTATAAGGTGTATATTATTTTTTACCTTGTTTTGCTTGTTGAGGCCATAAGAAGTTGTAAACTGCTTCGGATGGGGAACCAGCAACAACTGGACGGTCTTTGCCATCAACTTTATCTTCCCGTTCTGCGTAACCTTGTGGGTTATACAATACAACTTTTTGGTCTTTTACAGTTTTCTTTTTGTGGTTGAATTCTTCAGTTGCGATGAAATGATAACCTTCAGAATCTTGAGCTTTGATCATAACAGTTGCAGTTTTATCGCTTTTTTGAACGCTATCTTGATCGATAGACCAAGTGATACCTGCACTATCTTGACCAAATACTTGCCAGTTAACAGCACTAGCAGAACCAAAACCGAATGCGCAAATTGCAGCAGCAGCTAAACATGTACCTAGTAATTTTTTCATATATTTCACCTCGTATAAAATCAAATTTAATTTATTATACCATATATTAAATGTATTTTGCGTGAAAGCTAATTTTTTGCGATACTTTTACGTAAAATGTACTTCGTCCTACACCATGACGCTCAATAAAGCCCTCTTCTACAAGTTCTTTTAATGCTTTTTCAACAGTAGATACAGCTATATCTGGTTGTTTCTCAAGAATTCCAGATTTTGTAACCTTGCCAATAGTGGCACTAATTATGATTTTTATACGATCCTTTGCAGATAACGACATAGTCAGCAATTCAATACGGCTTTCAAAATCACGATAGGCCGCCAAAATAACGCGAAGCATATATTTGACAAAAGGGACTACATCCTCATCGCCTGTGTGCCAACCTGCGCCGGATTGAGCTAACACCGCATAATAACTGTCCTTTGTACGCTCGATTTTTTGCTCTAAACTAATGAACTTACCTATCATGTACCCATTTTGGTACAAGAGCAACGTCGTCAGCAATCGGCTCATACGCCCATTGCCGTCATTGAAAGGATGAATACACAAAAAATCGTGTATAAATACAGGAATCACAAGCAATGGATCCACCGATTTATCTTGGAGAACCGCATTAACACCTTGGCAAATCTCATCAATAGCAGCCGGCGTTTCATATGGTGCCAAGGGCTTAAAGCGCTCCACCTCAGAACCATCTGCAAGCCGTTCAATTATCGAATTCTGCACATTCTTAAACTGTCCGCCAATCCCCTTGTGGGAATACGCATACAAATCGCGATGCAACTGCAGAACAATGTGCCTTGTCAAATCGATATACTCGTAATTTTCATGCACCGTATTCAACACATCGCGATACCCCATAATCTCTTCCTCATCCCGATTACGAGGCATCGTCTTATCCGCCACCAACGAACGAATACGAGCCTTCGTCGTCACAATCCCTTCAATCCGGTTCGACGACTCCACACTCTGCACCTTCGCAATCTCCACAAGCCGCGCCATACTACTAGGCCGCTGAGACACAAACAAATCCTGCCGCCCCTTATACTCGTGAATCTGTGAAAGCAACGACACAACCTCGCCATCCCACAGACACTCTCCGAGCCGCCGATAATCAAAACTACGCATACCACACCACCTTTCCCCTATACGACTATTTCTCCCCTAATTTTAATACAATTTAGGCGATAAATAAATAAAAATATATCTTCCTTCTCCGACCCTTTGGAGAAAATAATTTTGTAGCTTGAATTGTCAAGTCAAATGCAACTCTACTGAATGATAAACCTCGTATGGAGTTTTCCAATTTAAGCATTTGCGCGGTCTAAGATTTATTTCTTTCAT
>QWCF01001336.1_pt1 | contig 17995 bp, 19 predicted proteins | sample 1972521 | NCBI WGS metagenome assembly QWCF01 (sample SAMN09866715, study PRJNA288562) | Human oral metagenome isolate term4_saliva, whole genome shotgun sequencing...
GTGTTTGTCATTCTTCGCCCTTGACATGATACTTCATATAGGCTTAGGGTTTGGTATTAACGAGGTATATATAATGACAGCGCATTGGGCTTACGTCATACCGTTGTGTATAGGTTGCTTGATAAAGTCAATGAAAGGTGGGATTAGGCATGCTATCACCCTACTGACAGCCTTGATAGCTTTCTATCTTATTGTTTATAATAGTGCGCTCGTCATCTTCACACTATAGTAAAGTTATGGAAAACAAAGCCTCTGTATCAATAGTCCTCTGTACCTACAATGGTGAGAAATACGTGAGGGAGCAGATAGACTCACTGCTCGCTCAGTCTTATCCTATCCATGAGATTATCATTCAAGATGATGGTTCTACGGATCAGACATGGGAGATACTACAATCGTATGCGTCAAAACATGCTGTTATTCGTACTTTTAAGAATGAAGGCGAACATGGTGTTAATGCGAACTTCCTTTCTGCATTGCATCGTGCAACAGGTGATTACGTTGCCATCTCCGACCAAGATGATATCTGGGAGAGGGATAAGATAGAAACACAGATGCGTTGTATAGGAGATAAGCTGCTATGTAGTGGACACTCACGACCCTTCTCGACGGATGGTTCCTTTGCTTATTTCGACAATAGACCACGCAATGTGAATATCTTTCGAATGATGTTCTTAGGTCTACCGGGCCATACTTTATTATGTAAGCGAGCATTGATTAATCTCCTACCACCCATTGAGAGTCCTATTTATAAGGTCACCCTTTACGATGCAGTGTTGAGTATTATTGCCGCATCCTACGACAGTATCGTTTATTGTAATAAGGTGTTAGTGAACTTCCGACGCCATGCAGAGGCCACTACCTACAATGATTATAGTAGTAGTCTACCCTCATGGAGGAACGCTCTCACTGAACTAACGTGGAGTCTGAACCATTATAAAGAGATACGCAAGAAGGTTGTCCCCATCTTTCAAGGTAAACTCATGTTGATGGAGGGCTTACATTCAAATATACGCGATTTCATCGAAGCTCGTGAAGCAATGAGAATGGAAACCAAGCAGGGCGTCTTTGCCTTCTTACGTTTACAGTATCTACTAACAAAGAACTATAAGAAACTCTTTCATACACCAGGTGGCGGACCAGTCAAACTACTTCGTGCTATGCTTTATCCTATCATGCAGTTGTACATGTACCACTAAGATTAAGGATTGAGACACTCCTTTAGTGTTTGCGAACCTCCCATCTTCATTACGATATAATAAAGCAGGGCTGCCAAGACGACTCTCGTCAGCAATAGAAGTAGAAGACTCTGTATCCATAAGGTAATGAGATAGGTTGAAATCATTACCGCAGCGGATGTTAATAGATAAGGACATATATCTTTAAGGATATCTATGAAGCGTATGCCAATCTCTTTATGTGCGAAGAACTGCCACACACCCAACCAAAGGATAGTAATAGCTGTATAGACACTCACCATGAAGACGATTCCTTGTTGGTAACATAGGATAATGAGTCCTACCTGTGCTACGATTAATAAGACCGTACACCACATATAAACAGCAGACTTACCTCGACTGAGAATGAGGTTTTGATACATTGTATAAAAAGGTAGGAAAGCCCCGATAATACAAAGAATACGCAACAAAGGAATACTCTCTATCCATTTATCTGATATAAGAAGAATGATAAATTCGTGCGATATCATCGCTAATCCGAACATAGCGGGAAAGACCAAAAAGGCGGTAAAACGCATCATTTTTCTAAACACATTTACTTGCCTTTTGAGGTCATTATTCACCTCTACCAATACTGGTTGCGCTACTTGTGACACTGTTCCTGATACAAACGTGCTTGCCATTGTGTCCCACTTGAAGGCTTGAGAGAAGTTACCCACCACCTTTGCTGAGTATAAACGACCGAAGATAAAGGTTAGAATATTCTGACTAATCGTGTTGATAATCGTCGTCACAAGAATCTTATAACTAAAGGAAAACATCTTCTTCACAGGTGTAAAGTCGATGTGAAAAGAGGGTCGCCAAGGAATTATAAAGAAGCGCCACAGACTTGTAAGGCTGATATAAAGCACCTGCTGCCAAGCCAAACTCCAATAAGCATAACCCTTTAATGCTAAGATGATTCCTACCACACCCGAAACAATAAGGCAGGTGATACGCAGCAGAGCAGTCTCTTTGACCATCATGTTTTTAAATAGATAAGCTGATGGAGCCGTACCTAATGAAGAGAAGAGCAGTGATACAAATACGAAACGGGATAGATTGATAAGCTCTGAATGATGAAAGAAAGCAGCAATCAGAGGGGCTGAAAAGAAGAGAACGATATATGAAATCCAACCCATTATAGCACTAAACCAAAAGACAGAGTTATAATCATTATCCGTTGGACGTTCCATATTGGCAAGCGCAGTAGTAAATCCACTTTCCTGCAATGCCCCTGCAATCGCTGTAAAAACAGCTAACATTCCCATCAATCCATAGTCGGTTGCCGTGAGCAGACGTGCCAATAAGATTCCAATGACAATATTCAGCAGTTGCATTGTACCATTGTTCAATGCACCCCAAAAGAGTCCTTTGGCTGTTTTCTCCTTGAGTGTTTCTTTTTCCATTAGCTTTTGTATCTCTATGATAGGCTGTTTCTTATCTCCTCCTCAAAGTATGTTCTATCTTAAAAAGAGGTTAGCTGTCTTCTACTATATAAAGTTTCCTTCGTGAAAGTACTTTTTATCATAGGCGTAGAAAGGGAAGATGTTATTTCTCCTTTCCCACCCTGATTGGCAGAATCCATTTAGGATGCAAATGTAACGCTTTTCTTTGAAAAAGCCAAATCCTACATACTTTGGAATGGTAAAGGTGCTTTCCTACGGCTATATTTATCTCTTTTGCTTTTTAAGGAAGTCTTCAATAGCAGCTTTACTTTTCAATTTGTCTGTATCAACATCATAGAGATCACTGGAATAAACTTTGTGATAGAATGGACCACAGTGTTCCATAATCTGTATCTTATCCATCTGTGTTGCGAATAGTGCTTCAATAATTGTTACCTGATACTTATCGTCTTCAAACGTTATCTTAGTTGAATCATTTTTTAAGTTCCCCAACCAACCAAAGAGTAATTGCACAATAATAATGAAAGGAATACTCACCCATAACATGGTATACAAACAACCTATAGCGGCATTACCATCTTCCTTCCACCTCCGCTTGATATAGCGGATAAGGAAGAAAAGCAATATCCAAGGTAAAGTGTAGACAACTATGATATCCGCATTACTCCTTAACTTCCAAGGTGATATGCAATTGATTACCAGCCATACTACCTCAAGCAACAATAGGTAACCTAAGAGTTTTCTGATTATCCAATAAATCTTATACTTTCCAGTCAACATTCCCTCTATAAGTGTAATCTCTTTCTATGTTTAATACGATTAGTTACAACCTCATTTACTGTTTTTAATTGGCGTGTAATTACTCCGCACATATGGTGCGGAGGGCAAGCACCATTGGTGCTAAGCGTAAACACCACTCGTGCGGAGGGCAAACACCAACACAAACAGCAATAAAGTTGACACCTAATTACCTCTGCAAATATAAGTATATTAGTTCGAATCATGAAATCAAAACATAAGTTTTTAAAGAGACAGAAGGCGAAGTCATAATCTTTTATTATCTTTGCAACAAGTATATTAACGGAAAATGATTGAAACTTTCAACACAGGAGAGACACAAGAAAGCCTCCGACAGGAATATAACCCAGATGGCTCTGTGCTAAGAAAAGCACAGTTGCGACTTCTCGACATGGCTATCTATCTGCAGGAAACAGCGAAGAAGATAGGTGTTCCTTGCCGACTTGATGGCGGAAATGTGTTAGGGGCAATGCGTCATGGAGGGTTTATTCCTTGGGATGACGACATTGATATGGTTGTAGACTACAAGGATTTCAAACGTCTCTGTGACTATCTGAAGGCGCATCCACACCCTCAATTCGTCTTACAAGACAACGATACGGACCCAGGTTTCTATAAGGAATGGGCTTGTTTGCGTGATTTAAAAAGCGAGAACAGAAGTCATGATAATCAGCAGAGTGCTGACCGAAGAATGCATGAGGCGCAGAAGTTCAGAGGACTTCATGTAGACATCTTCCCTTATGAGGGTAATATGATTCCTTGGTTGCAGCGTTTGGCAGCCAAACTATCCGTCAATGTGAACACAATGTTAGCCGGTCGTTATCCTCTCTTGGCACAAATGAGTTATAAGTTTCTACATATCATCGTCTTTCCTGTGTTCCGCTTGGTTGGAAAACTTTTTGGTAATCCCGACCTCTATATGCACTCTTACGGTGCATGGTTTTATGAGCAGAACCCGCGTCGTTGCATGATACCACATAAAGATATTGTCTTTGAAGGTCATACCTTTGAAGGGCCAGCCGATGCAGATGAGTTATGTCGTATCGCCTATGGGAACTACATGGACTTGCCACCAAGGGATAAGCGTGATAGACACAAGATAGATGTTGTCTTTAAGTAGTAAGTCGGTGCAGTAATGTACGTGTCAGCAAACGGCGATACCGCCATCTTATAATAACAATAATCCAAATATAATTATGAACATAGCAGTAATCTTTGCAGGAGGTTCTGGACTACGAATGCACACGAAGTCGCGCCCTAAGCAGTTTCTTGACCTAAACGGAAAGCCGATAATTATCTATACATTAGAGTTGTTCGATAACCATCCAAACATAGATGCTATCGTAGTAGCATGTATTGAAAGTTGGATTCCTTTCCTTGAGAAGCAGCTCCGTAAGTTTGAGATTAATAAGGTAGTGAAGATTATACCCGGTGGAAAGTCTGGACAGGAGTCTATCTACAAGGGACTGTGCGCTGCAGAGGAATATGCACAGAGTAAGAGTGTAAGTAATGAAGAGATAACCGTTCTTATTCACGATGGTGTTCGTCCGCTCATAACAGAAGAGACGATAACAGATAACATTAAGAAAGTTGAAGAAGTAGGGAGTTGTATCACTTGTATCCCAGCAACAGAAACACTTATCGTGAAGCAGGCTGACGACGCTTTGGAGATTCCTTCTCGTGCCGATTCGTTCATTGCTCGTGCGCCACAGAGTTTCCGTTTGGTCGATATAATAACTGCTCATCGACGCTCCTTGGCGGAAGGAAAGGCCGATTTCATCGATTCTTGTACGATGATGAGCCACTATGGGTATAAGTTAGGGACGATTATCGGGCCAATGGAGAATATTAAGATTACAACCCCAACAGACTTCTTCGTGCTGCGTGCGATGGTGAAGGTGCATGAAGATCAGCAGATATTTGGATTGTAAAGGTGTGACGATAGCTGTAACGGGGGCAACTGGCTTATTGGGTGCATGTATGGTACGTTGCCTGTTGGCTCTACGCACAGAAAAAGGTATCAACTTACACGTGGTGGCTGTTGTAAGGAACGTGCAGAAAGCAGAGAGAATGTTTGGTCAGGTAAGCGATGAAATCAGCTATTATTCCTATGACTTCTCTTGTGTAGAACCATTCGCACCTACGAAAAAGATAGACTACCTCTTCCATTTTGCTGCCCCTACCGCTTCAAAAGATTTTGTTGAACACCCTGTAGAGACGATGAATACTGTCTATGGCGGTATGCAAAACCTATTGTCTTACGCCCATCAGCATGGAGTAACTTCGATGGTGTTAGCCTCAACGTTAGAAGTCTATGGTACTGTCACTGACGACCGACGCCCACTCACGGAAGACATGCAGGGGTATCTTGACCCAATGGCAACTCGTAGCAGTTATCCGTTAGCAAAGAGAGCTGCCGAGGCATTGTGTCATAATTATGCAGACGAGTACGGTGTTCACGTGAAAGTGGCCCGTTTGGCACAGACCTTCGGTGCTGGTGTGAATGGTAATGACAATCGTGTCTTTGCGCAATTTGCACGCAGTGTTATGAAGAACGAGGATATCATTCTACATACGACAGGCGAGCTTAGTCGTTGCTATTGCTATACGATAGATGCCGTTACGGCAATGCTGTATATTCTCTTGCGTGGTAAGGATGGCGAAGCATACAATGTAGCAAATGAAGACACTTATATCTCTATCCGTGAGATGGCAGAGTTCGTTGCCTCGACGTTTAATCCTCAGAGTGTGAAGGTGGTGATACAGCCACAAGAGGGGTTAGGATATTCGCCAACAACAAAGCTCAGACTTGCCACACAGCGTATTCAGTCGTTAGGATGGAAAGCGCATTTTGGGTTAAAAGAGATGTTCCGTCGTCTCATCCTTTCAATGGAGGAAGAACTGGTATGAGTAGTTTTCTGCAACGGATAAGAGAGAGTCTTTTCCATGTCTACGACCGAAAAGACTTGCGAAGATGGGAGGACGACCCGAAGAGTGAGCTGCCAATCTATGGTGTTTATCATGTCATGTTAGACACTGGATGGGAGCCATTGGTGAGAAGGCAGATTGATAATCTACGTAAGAGTGGTCTGCTGGATGCGACAACGACTTTCTTCGTGAGTTGTATAGCAGGCAATCAAGCAGATGTGGAATGTTTGAAGCGTATTATCAATAGTGATAAACTCGTGATAATATCTAATGTCACCGACCCTAAGCGGTATGAGTACCCTGCTTTAGAGTTCATTAAGCAACTGTCTGAAAAGGAGGATTGTCTTTTCTATTACTTCCATACGAAGGGTATCTCTTACCAGTCGCTAACTTCTAACGATCGTCTCTTCTGCTCTTTTAGGCAGAAGATAGAGGCTTGGAGAGAGATGTTAGAATATTTCATCTTTGATAAGTGGAAGGTTGCCGTGAATGTTCTGAATGAAGGATATGATACCTATAGCTGTTATCGATGGCCACCACGCAACTATACCATGTATTCTGGTAGTTTCTGGTGGGCAAGGTCAGCTTATATAAGGACACTACCAACTTTTGATAAAGCGGTTATTTCTACCAATCGTTTCTATTCTGAGGTATGGCTTTTTGAGAGAAACCATCGACAGTTCTCGGCATTTGACACAATAGTCGACCTCTACTTTGTAAGGATTCCTCGTTCTGTCTATACGGAAGAGCAGACAAAGTGGTTTGATAAGGTTTGCTTCTCGTTTACTTATAATATGCGGAAAATAGAAAAGCATATCTTCAAATACAATTATAAGAAACGGTGTCAGAAACGTTTCCAGAAACTTAAGAATGAGATATAATATAAGGTGATGGATTGTTTAGAGAGGTATGTTCTCACTCAATCCTCCTTGTTGTCGATAGTTATTCTTTTATTTGTAAGCACTTAGGGCTGGGGACTAATAAGCGTTCCCAGCCCTTTTGTTTGTTATTCTTCCTTATTACCTCTATTTGATATGAGAATTATTTTCCTGTCACATCTGTCATCCCTTGTGTGCGTTTAATATCTTGATAATCAAAAAGAATTGTTCAAATGTTAAAATGACAGCAACTAAAACTAAAATTAATTTGGGAGTAATAGTCGCGTTTATCTTCTTTATTTAGATAAGTAAGATCACTCCCTATCTGAGGAGAATAACTTTTATTCTAAGTATTATGATATTTGTATATAGAGCGAGTAAGGGAGAATAAAATGAATTGTAAGTTTAAATAAGATTTATCGGTTTGTGTCTTTGAGTTCGCTGTGCAAGTTCTACAAGCGAAAAACAGGAATTACAGCCACCGCATTTAGAGTAACAAAGAGTTGATGTTTGACTTTTGAAAGGGTGAGATAATAGGTGAAGGAGATAATTGCATGTTAGTAAAACCATCCTATTATTAGGCGGTTATTTGCTTGTCAGTATACAATATGGATAATCTACTGTTGCAAATTGTTCATGTGAAACAGCTTAATATAAGCGTTGAACATCAGAGATAATTGTCGTAGGTACCAGACCGTCAATAGTTTTTCCTTGGCTTACTCGTTGACGTATATCTGTACTGCTGATATCAATAAAAGGTGTTTGAAGAATTGTGACACCATGGGGCAGTGAAGTTTCTGAGATTCTTTGGTTATGTCGTGGATAGACCACGATAGGGTAGTGGGCGAGGATATCCTCTGCATGATACCATCGATTGAAGGCTTCCCAATTGTCGCCACCAACGAGAAGTGTGAAGCGATGAGTGGGGAAGTCATGGCTGAGATGCTGTAGGGTATTCCAAGTATAAGAAGGTTTCGGAAGTCGGAATTCATAGTCCGAAGCCTTAAAATGGGGGTTGTCAGCAGTAGCTTTACGTACTAAGTCCAATCGAAGGTGATCGGCTAAAAGCTGCTGGTTAACCTTGAATGGATTTTGAGGGGAAACCATAAACCACACCTCATCTAAGTTTTCTTTTTCAAGAAAGGCTTTGGCAAGGGCTATATGTCCGTTGTGAATGGGGTTGAAGGAACCACCAAAGATGCCAATGGAAGCCTCCCCCGATGAAGGGAAAGCCTCCCCCAACCCCTCCGAAGGGAGGGGAGTGCTAATAGGAGTGAAGTGAGATGATGGTTTCATGACGGTATTTCGAGGCTCTTAACTGTTCTGTTATTGACTGTTTGCTATAATAGCCTTATATGTCCGAATAAATATGGGAGAAACTAAGTTTTATGATAAATGTTTACTTCTTACTTAGTCGCAGTTAGGCTCCCCTCCTTTCGGAGGGGTTGGGGGGAGGCTATCTTATCCCTCTAAGAACGCTTTTACAACCTCAAAAGTTTCTTGCTTTGCTTTCTCAAGGTCGTCATTTACGATTATCTTATCGAATTTCTCAGCGAAGGTAAGTTCTTCTGAAGCCTTAGTAAGGCGGTTTTCAATTGCCTCTGCACTATCTGTTTGTCTGCCAACAAGGCGACGGCGTAGTTCTTCTACTGATGGGGGTTGGATGAAAAGACTTAAAGCACGGTCGCCATAGAACTTCTTGATGTTGCAGCCACCCTTCACATCAACATCGAAGATAACGTTCTGGCCTGCTGCAGATTGGCTCTCTACCTGTGATTTTAACGTGCCATAAAAGCGGTCCTCGTAAACCTCTTCATACTCAAGGAACTCTCCATTAGCAATTTTCTCTTTGAACTGTTCAGGCGAAAGGAAGATATATTCCACACCATTTTGCTCCGTGCCACGTGGTGCACGGGTAGTACAACTAATAGAAAAAGCTAACTTCAATTCTGGATGTTCCTTCATCAACCACTGTACGATGGTGCTTTTGCCAGCACCAGAAGGTGCGGAGAGGATTAGCAACCTCCCCCCACCCCTCCGAAGGAGGGGAGTGCCTAACGGACAGTCGTGGGACGTGTTAGGAGACGATGCGATGTTAGAAGTGTCTTCCTGTATCTTTGCTGCTGGTGTGATATTAGCAGATTGGTTTTCAGATGAAAGCTTGTTCATAGCTGTTTTTATTTTGTTTAATACTTTATCGAGATTTTGAAGAACTTCCTCGTTAGAGAATCTTATGATATGAAAGCCAAAATGTTGAAGGTAAGTATCTCGTTCTCTATCGCTTAATTGCTGTTCTTCTGCGAGGTGATAATCTCCGTCAACTTCTATTATAAGATTTAATGAAAGACATACGAAGTCAGGGATATAATCATAGACAGGATGTTGTCGACGAAAACGTACACCTAATTGTTTCCCTCTCAAGTGCTCCCACAAAAGTTCTTCTGCTTTAGTAGGATGCTTCCTGTTATATTTTGCATTTTGACAAAGTAGCTGATAGGTAGAAGCGTCATTTGTATGATAATGAAAACTTCCAAAGTAGCTATGTTCCTTGTCTATCTTTTTCATAGCAGCTACTTATCTGTTTATAGGTTTTAATACTCGTTGCAGACTATATTCTTTTTGTTACCCCCCTCCTTTGGAGGGGTTGGGGGAGGTCCTTACAACGCATTCAAAACCTGTTCCTTTATCTGCTCCAGCTCGTCCTTCATCTTAACGACGATGTTTTGCATCTCTGCTTGATTGCTCTTAGAGCCAGTGGTATTGATTTCTCGTCCCATTTCTTGTGCGATGAAACCGAGTTTTTTGCCAACACCATGACCACTCTCTTTCATTGTTTCATGGAAGTATTTGAGGTGGTTTGTCAGTCGCTGCTTCTCCTCGTTGATATCAAGTTTCTCAATATAATAAATCAGTTCCTGCTCAAGACGATTCTTATCGTAGTCAACCTCTGGAATCTGTTTAAGACCATCGATAATCTTTTCTCTAATCTTTGGTACACGACTCTTTTCAAAAGGTTCGATGCTCTTCAAAAGGTTAGCAATATTGTCAATCTTCTCAGTAAACTTCTTTTGTAGAGCAGCTCCTTCCTGTTTGCGGAATTCGGTGAGCTTTTCAATAGCCTCGTTGATATCAACCTTACCGCGCTCTAACTTCTGTGCAAGGAGACGACGGATTTCCATTTCCTTTTCTCTGTAGAGAGGTGCGATGCGTGCTGAGAGGTCGAGTGACTTACTATTAAGTGATTTCACCTCAACATTGATTTTCTTTTCCTTGTAGGCTACAACAGCTTTGCCATAGCCAGTCATTGATAGTATCATGAGCTTTTCGCGTTAATTTTTTGCAAATGTATGAAATCCCTTTGTTTACTGGGTTTCACGCTGCTCGTCATTATTGACGGTCATTATTGTACTGCAAATGTAGGCAATATTTCTGAAATAAAGGGGGTATGGGGTCTTTTTTTTCGGTTATAGGCTTTTAAACCACCCACCACCGCCTTTCACACAATAGGTATTTTTTGTAAAGTCAAAAACCCTACTTAATCACTGCTTTATCGGTGTTATATACCCTTTAGGTTGGTTTACTAACCTTATAGTGTTGTTAATGTCTACTATACACTTGATAATGCGCTAATCTTTTGTAAAGGTACGGATAAACTTGTTTTTCTCATAACAACGTTTAAGGCAATCAATAGACTAACTTTGTTTGCCAATCAGCACAATAAACTAAGCATAGGGGCAAAAGATATTTGATTATAACGAATTAAAGCTATTACGGTTTATTCTTGTCTTTCGGTTGTCTGTATAGTTCTTATATTCAAAATGTCAGTAGCTAGTCTTATCGGCTAATAGGTCTAACTTACTTTCTATGTAGTTACATCTTTTCCTTTGCTCGGTTTTATATTACGATCGTGGTTAGTATTATTAAGCACAATACAGAAAAGTCCATATATAGAAAGGTTACTACTTACTAACAACTCATCTATAAGACCTTATTTGTTTTATTGCTAGTAAGTAGGAAATGATTTTATTAAGCTATCATATTATTTGCACTCTCCTTTGTGTTTCTCTTATTATTAAATTAAAGTCATTGGATAAGTCGGTTATCTTTGCTTTTCTTTTTATTCCATATTTGTTATATAACTGGTTTAACTTGTCCTTTACTTCTTTCTTTACATATATACCTTTTGGGAATATGTTTATTATTTCGTATGTAAGACGTTTCCAATCATCATTATAAACCTTTATCATTTTCTTTGCATAGCTTGAATTATCTGTAAAGCTATTGTATTGCTTATAATACGTATCTATTAATATATAGTTTTCTGTTGCCATTTCATCTTTAGTAAAAGATAGGCTATTATCTCCTTTAATCATATTCTTGTACTTATCAAGTAATACGGAATAACTATATATACTTTTATTTCTTGGTGCTTCTATCTCTATAGGCTTAACTTCAAATGCTCCTATAATATCAAAACCTTTAGTAAATTGCTTTCTCGTTTCAAGTATAAAATATTTGTCTGCATTAAAAGCATTATCATTTATTATAAAGCCGTTGTTATTCTTATTTGGTAAGGTATAGTTTACAAATGTCTTACTTTCTAAAAAGCGTGTTGCAGTGCTTAAATATCTATCATCTTTATTAAGTCTTAAGTCATCTAATAAGCTACAATTCTCTATTATTTCTTTTCTTGTATTCTCTATGATACCTATTAGTTCATCTTCTGACTTACTAAAAGCATTTTGATTATAGATATATATAAATCGGTTGTAATTTGGGTTATGCTTATTTCTTTGTCTGCTTGTTGCTTGTTTTAAATCTGTAAGCAAATTTATCATCTGACAGTCTTTTGTAGTATTACTTACAACTATATTAATAGCCGTATCATCTAATAAGTCGATACCCTCAAAACCACTACTTGTTATAAAAGTATATTTTGGTAAATTATTTGGCTTGTCTATTCTGTTATATCCTCTTATCTTATAATCGTTTCTTGTTGTATCACTGCAAAGTATTGCTACATCTTCTTTATTAAGGTTACAGTCTTTTATTATCTTAATGATATTTTCTACACTATTAATAAAAATAATACACTTATCTATTTTTCTATCTCCAATTAAAACGCTACCTTTACTTTCTATAGGTCTTATAATCTCATCTTTTAATGCAACAAAAGGATAAGTACGTTTCATTGTTATAGGTATAATCTTTATTGTGTTACTAAATTCAAATTTATATTGTGGTATTTCACTTATCCATTTAGGCATATAACTTAATGGGATAGGCGTTGCACTGATAAATGAAACTTTATCTTTATACTTCTCACATATATTAAATAAGTAAGTAATAACGTCTATATCTTTATTCTTTGTTGTTATCTTTAATTTGGTTTCTTTAAGTAATTGGTCGCTTTCATCTATTACTAATTTACAAGTATCAAATAAACTTTCTAACTTATAAAGACTATCATAAGTAACCATTATTTTTATAGGCATTTTAAGCACTCTTTGCTGATATATATACTTTTCTATATCTTTATCAGATATACCCCCTTTAACTCCAAATATACTACCTTTATAACGTTCGTTTGGGTATTGGTTTATCTTATTATCAACAAGTGCAATGGTTGGTACTGCTATAATTGTATCTAAGTTATTTTCTAGTGCAATACTAGTCAAGCCACAACCGCAAATTGTTTTATCTATATATCCGTTTGGTATCTCTTTAAAATCTTTCTTTTGGTTTACATATTCGGTATTAAAATATATTGTTTTAATCATTTTATTAATCAGTTGTATTGTAATGGTATAATTTATCTAGTATATTAAGCCTTAAACTTTACTTTTTCTATCAACCTATAAAAACTAAACTTTAGGTACATTTTTCGTAAATTTATTGGGTGATAAGTTTCATTTCATATATAGACCCCTTTTTATAAAAAACTGCACTTGTCAGATAAATAAATAAGATGTAACTATAAAGTTTATATTTTGTCTTTTCGGACTATCTTAATATAATAAACTAAGTTATAATTACACCTTTATTTATTATGGCTTTAACTTGTCCAAAGTGCTGTATTCTATTGCTCCAAAATCTACTGTATTATTAAGCAATAAATTGGCTAACTATCTTCTTTCAAAATAAATAAATTCTTTATTGTTTATCATCTAATCTATTTTTCTTATATCAATCTTACAACGTATTTCTATGTCCTTTTTGTCCTTATATATCCTTTTCTTATTGTCGTAATACATATCAGAATATTTCTTTAAAGTATTGTGAATTTATATTATAGTCATTATCTATAAGTAGTTTAATATTACTGGACTTTATATTTAAATCTTTCATTAGTTTAATAATCTTATTTAGGTTATTAAATGCTTTTTCATTATCTGTATAGTCTGTATAGAAATTATAAACTTTGTCTTTATCTACTGATAAAATACCTTTGTTTTCTACTATGCAAGTATTTATAACTTCAACTGGAATAAATAATAATAGACTATGTAAGTAACTTATTCTATCCCTTTGTTCTTTTGTCTTACCGTTTGCCATATTCTTATATATGTCATATTTGCCAGTTGTATCAAATAACTTCACTTCATCAAAGTTAAGGTAATATACATCACATATATTTTTTAACTCATCTAGGTATATTCTATTGCAGTAACTTTTATAATCATACTGTATCTATAATATTTCATTTATAGTTATATTCTTATCTGCTAATACTTTATTTAAGTCGTCTATACATTTATTTGCTTGTTCTCTATTTACTTTTATTGCTTTCATTCTTATTTTTGATTAACTTGTTTATTTCTAATTGGTTATTTATATCTATGACTATTGAAATAATACCTACTATTAATAAAGTTTCTATTAGTGTTGTAATTGTTATGACTATCATTTTTTAAGGTTAGATTAGTAATTAGTTATCTTGGCTGTTAAGTATCTCTTTAATAGCATTTATCATCATAGTAATACCATTTAACACCGTCATCTGAATATATATTTATTCCTTCTCCTTCTATTACACCATTTCCCCACTGACTATAACCATTATCATTATAGTTAAAGCCGTTTTTACTTATCCAACTACCTTTGTATTCTTTCCATTGATTACAACTATTTTGTAGTAGGTTGTTATCAGTATCTATTTTTATAATCTTGATTTCTGGTTTAATATACTTCTTTTTCATAGATATATAATGATGTTAGTTTATTATCCTTTATCTCTCTCTTTACTTTGGTATATCCGTTCATCTTTGCCCATATTCCCACCATTACTTTATTTGGCTTAATTCCACTTTTAACGGCAATCTTATATACATCATCATAAGTATAGTATTTCATTGTTTGTGTTTAACTTGGTTCTATAAAACTTATCTAAGGTGTGTTTCTCATCTGTTTTTTAAGTATCTCTTTATCTCAAATCTTATATTACAAATATAATCATTTTTAAAGTCAATTTCAAACTTAAATACATTAATGTTAAGTATTTGATTAGATTACATCTTAAAGGTACTTTCTTATGTCTTTTGATATTCTCATACAGTAAATTATTTAGTTTAGATAGCATTAAAAAGAAAAAGGCTATCCGTTATGTTGGATAGCCTAATATATTAGGGTTTGTCATTGTTTAATAATTCTATTATATAATCAATCTGCAAACCATATTTAGCTTCATACTTTTCTGCTAGATATCTTATTAAATCTTTTTTACTTTCTCTATCATCCATACTACTTATATGTTCCTTTTTTTTATTTAATTCTTCTATATCTTCTAAAGTTATATTTTTTATAGATTTTATTACTTTAAGTAAGTTCTCTAATATACTATCTAAATCTAACACAATATTATTATATTATAAATATAGGGCGTGAAATGACACACCCTATTATATTATTTATTCGTTGTTATCTTCGATTATCGTAATCTCATTAAGTAACTCACAAGTAAGATTACTAGTTTCATCTTTATCTAGTCCAAAACCTTTTCTTGCTTTATTACGTACTTCATCGGCATAGTCCTTATAAGTAGGATATTCTTTTAACTTATCTATTAAATCTTGTGTTATTCCATTCTCTCGTTTTGCTTCTAACAAAACTTTTAATTCTTCTTCTGCTTTGATAAGTCTTCTAACTGCAGTATCAGCCATTAAACGCTCATTAGCTAACTTCCAAATACTAGAGTTTCCTCCTTTTGATGTCTTGTTACTTGTTTCTTTTGTTGCCATAATAATTATATTTTAAGTTATTACGCTGCAAATATAATAAATAATCTTTATATATACTCGCTTTTATTTACTTTTTTCTGCTTTAATATAAACCTTTTAGATGTCTTTCTAATTTGGCTTCATCTGAATAATATTCTAGTTCTTCATTTATTAACTCTTGTTGGAACATATCATTTAATAGGTTTACATCTGTTACTTTATCTATAATACCTAATTCTTTACTTTTATACTCATAAATATTATATAGTGTTGTGTCTGCTTTATGCTTCGCAATATACCATACTATTTTATCTAACTCTTTGACTTTGTTTATAAATTCCTCTTGTTTTTCTTTAGGTGCTGTATTTATTAATTGAATATCCTTTTTAAGATTGCTAGTATCTTTTATTATGGATATGCACTTATTAGATAATGGTAATATATTTATACCGTTATCTTTCATTCTTTCTAATTCTTTTAATCTATCATAAGCAAATAAAGATTGTAAAGCGTCTGTTTTTGTTAACTTTACATTACTTGTTATTTCATCTTTACTCTCAACTCTTTTAATTGCCTTTGCTAATTTCTTTGTTTTTATATTATCGTCATTATGTGCATATACTTGTTTTACCATTGTATCATCTGCGTGACCCAACATAATACAAACCTCATCAGCTTCAAATCCTTTATCTCTCATTATAGTTGCAAATGTATGTCTTGCACAATGTGAGGATATTATTTTATATATTGGGTTACTTATTTCTTTACCACTAGGGTCTTTATATTTCCTTTCTCGATTTAAGTTTGCTTTCTTTGCTATTTTCTTAATAGCATTATTATAAAGGCTTCCTTTATCTAAGTTATTTATGTTTATATCAGTGTTACCAGTCTTTATAAAGTGTAGTTCCCCTTTGGAATATACTAAAGGACATAACTTATCTAATAACTGTTTAATTGTGTCTGTTGCTGGAAAATATGCTGTTATGTTCTCTTTTTTAGTTTCTAAGTGTATAAAGTTTTTCTCATCTGTAGTATATTTACCAATAACTAATTGTTTAAGGTCTGAAACACGTTGCCCACAATTGCACTGTAAAACAAATATATCTTTATAAATGCTTTCTCTTTCGTTTAATCCAGTAACATTATTAAAAGCTTCTATCTCTTCGGTTTCTAAATAAAAGTGGGTACGTTCGTCTTTTCCTCTCTTATCTTTTATTGGCTTATATGTTACTCGTGATATGTGATAGTCTAGAAACTCATTCTTACAAGATAGTACTTCCATTATCAACCTTACAACAAACTGGCACTTTTGATTTATATCAGCTGTACCTCCACCTTTCTCTTGTAAATAACTTTTATAATTATTAATTCCTCTTTGTGTCAATAGTTCTAAGTTATCATCTACTTTGCTATCTTCAATGTACTTTTTAAAAGCATTCAGTCTGTTGTAATAGTTCTTTTTCGTATTCGCACTTAATTCGTTTTCAGATATAATAATGTCTAAGGCACGGTCTAATAAATCACTTGCCTTTATCTGCTTGTTGTTTTTCTTTTTCATATCTTTATAAATAAAGTTACATAGTTTATCGGTATCGTTTGGATTGCTGCAAAGATACTCAATATATTCCTTATAATATCCTCTTAACTGGTTTATTTTCTCATTCAGAATATTATTGTTTCTATTGTCAAGTGTCGTTAATGTGTTACTTACTTCTGCTATTTGCTTTTTCTTATTCCATTGACTAGGCAACACCTTTAAGCCAGTCGCAAAATAATGTTGCTTTCCTCCAACATATACCACACAATAAACATTAGTAGGCTTGTTGATTACCTTTGGTCTTCTTAAATTGAAGTTACAGCTAATTTCACTGATAAATAACTGCTTCTGCATAATCGGTCATTACGTTTGGTTATTATTACTTGTCATTACCAACTGTCATTATTTGGCAGATTGGGGCAATAATGACCTACCATAAGCCGTTTTACACTAGCAGAATTTATTTTTGCGTGCTGCGAAAAAATAATTTGCAAATGTACAAAAAATGTGGAATAAAAAGAGTATATTTGCAAGTTATTTAGAACATAATTGATTTTTATGTCTTGTATATTAAATATTGATACGAGTACAAATGTGTGCTCTGTTGCAGTAAGTCAGGATGGAACTTGTATTTTCGATAAGCAAGATACGCTCGATCCTAAGCATAGAGAAAAGTTAGGAACATTTGTTGATGAGGCACTTGCCTTCATTGATAATAATAACTTGCCATTGGATGCAGTGGCAGTTAGTGGTGGTCCAGGTTCATATACTGGTCTGCGTGTCGGTGTGTCTATGGCAAAGGGAATCTGCTATGGACGTGGCGTAAAGCTGTTGGCAGTACCTACGTTAGAACTGTTGGCAGTACCAGTATTGCTTCATCATGAGGAAATAGAGGAGAACGCACTTCTCGTTCCAATGATTGATGCGCGCCGTATGGAGGTTTATTCTGCTGTATATGACCGTGCCTTGAAAGAGGTTCGTGGCATTCAGGCAGATGTAGTAGACGAGAATA